>OHYO01000580.1_pt1 | contig 15061 bp, 10 predicted proteins | sample 1580291 | NCBI WGS metagenome assembly OHYO01 (sample SAMEA3882526, study PRJEB24775) | human gut metagenome | biome: human-associated habitat; feature: intestine environment; material: feces | place: Netherlands | collected 2009/2010
TTATTGGTTCGATTGCAAATAAGGCATCTGCAATGATTTTTCCTGTTCCAATAAATGCAAGTTTCATAATATAATCTCCTTATATTTTTATTAAAGAAAGAATTCCTAAATACACTTTAGTTTATCATAGAATCTAACTTTTGGCAAAGAAATAAAGATTGTTACACATATTTGTAATCTCGGAGCAAAGGTTGGATGCGAGCAGGTGAGCGAGCATTCAATCTGCCACGGCTAAAGTTACAAATATGACGTAGCAATCTTCACGTTTTCCTCTGTTCATCCTAATGAATTAAATCAGCCCTAAATCTTTGAGTGCCACTGGAATTCCATCATGATTATTATCAAGAGTAACCTTTCCGGGGAATGTCTCCAGAATAGCAACAGGAGCATTCCCCATGAGGATACCGCAACCGGCTGCGTAAAGCATTTCCAGATCATTGTAATTATCTCCAAATGCCACGGAATCTTCGGTAGCAATGCTAAAAAGTTCGCAGAATTTGCGGATACCTTTGGCTTTATTCATTCCAGCTGGCATAATTTCTAACAGGTAATTTGAGGATTTTACGATTGATAGAATCGGAAATGCCTTTTTTAAATCTTCTTCAATCTGAAGAATACACGCAGGATTGCACATGCAGAGGATTTTATTAACAATCGCATCTTCCGGTAATAAAGCGACAGTTCCCTCTATGCTTTCCATTTCCACAACACTTTCTTCATGGAGAATACGAGCGTCCGTTCTGTCATTTGTAATCCAGTTCTTTCCGGAATAGATGCCCCATGCGAGATCGAATTTTTTTTCTGTCATAAATTCGATAACAGTAGCGGCTGTCTGTTTGCTCATGCCTTCATTTGAAAGAATCCGGCCGTTCATATCCTCAATCCATGCGCCTCCGCATGCTACAATCGGACATTGGAAATGATGTTTCTCTAAAATCGGGTAAATGCAGCTTGCACTTCGGGAAGAAATGATAACAAAAGGAATATTTTTATCCTGAAGAGAAGCAATTGCTTCAATGGTGGCAGTGGATACGATATGTTCCGATGTTAACAGTGTTCCGTCAATGTCACTAAAAACAGCTTTGTATGTACTCATATGTGGTGTCTCCTTTAATAAAATTAGTTATGTCTTTCAGACACGCTCTAGAATATCATTAAAAAGAACAGAAGTAAACGTTTGAATACGTTTTATTTAGCTAAAAATGGAATAAAAAATGTTTGATAAAACATTTTTGCTAAGGTATAATAAAAAATATTTAAATTGTGATATTAAATCAGTACAGAGAGTTATATTTTGACAAAATACATAACTTCAGAAAAAATACAAATAAATATAAAAGTAAAAAATAGTAAAATTAAGATAGCATAGATAAAGAGAAATATATAGCTAATAATTATGAAATGAGACAGATGGAAGAAGCTGGATAATTCATAATTATATATAAAAGGAAGGAAAAATAGATGGAATGTAGAAAAGAATTATCTGGAGTAAAGAGAAGAGAACAGATTATTGATAATCTTCGGGAACATGGAGAGGTTACAGTAAAAATATTATCTAATCAGTTTGGTGTTTCAGAAATGACAATCCGAAGAGATTTGCATTTATTAGAAGAACAGGGCTATGCGACAATTCATTATGGAGGAGCGGCACTTTTAGATAGACAAAATATAGGTTGTCAGAGTTTTTCTTTAAGGAAGGGGAAAGAATCGGAGAATAAAAGAAGAATTGCAAAAAAGGCAGCCTCTTTTATAAGAGAGGGAGATGTACTTTTTATGGATACAAGTACAACAGTACTTGAAATCCTTACATATATGCCTGCATTTCGGGTAAAAATCATTACGAATTCAATGCCAGTAATGGAGTCAGTATATAGAGATGAAAATATTGATCTTTATATGGCACCAGGATTATACCGTTCTGTAGGAGGACCTCTTGACTATGCTACGGCGGAATATTTGTCCCGTTTTCATTATAATAAAGCTTTTTTTGGTTCTACCAGTTATGAGCCAGATTTTGGCACGTCTGCAGCAGAGGAGATTGAAGCAGCTGTAAAAAAATGTGTGATTGAAAATTCAGATGAGAATTATCTTTTAATTGATCATTCTAAAATGGGAAAAAGAAATTTTGTAAAATGGGGAGATACCGATAATTATACAGCTATTCTATCTGATGAAGAATTAGACATTGATTGGAGAACGAAAATTGCACGCAATGGTGGAAAATTGATATTGTGTTAAACTTGTCTTTGCTGCGCAACTCAGAAATTGCCTTTGTCATTTTGTGGTGGTATAATGTCTTTATAAAGGAGGAGTAAGAAATGGGTAAAAAAGTATTGATTATTACGGGAAGTCCAAGACTGAAGGGCAACACCAACGCACTGGCAACTGCATTTGCAAGTGGTGCGGTAGCAGCAGGAAACGAAGTAGAAGTTTTTGATGCAGCAACTGCGAACTTAAATGGCTGTCATGCAGATAAGAGTTGTGAGCAGCGTGGCTGTTGTGGACAAAAAGATGACGGAGTGAGAATGAATGAACTAATGCGAGAAGCAGATGTTCTTGTATTGGCATCTCCTGTCTACTGGAGCGGCTTTACATCACAGATTAAAACAGCGATTGACCGCTTTTATCAGTTTAGCTTTCCAAAGGGAAGAGAAACTTTACATATCAAAGATTTATATCTCATTGCAGCATCTGCTAATCCAGATTCGGCAATGTTTAATGACGTTGTTCATGCCTATGAACAGCTTTGTGAGTTACTGCATTTTGATAAGGGAGGAACACTCCTTTGTCCGGGACTTGCAGGAGCAGATGACCTCGAAAATCATCAGGAATTTTTAGAAAAAGCAGTAAAGATGGGGATGGCTATTTAATTCATTAATAGGCTGACGCATCCAAAGAGAAAAGCTGTCCTATATTTGTGACCTCGCAGCGGTTTGAATGCTTGTTCATGTACACGCACCCAAACCTTGCTCCGAGGTCACAATATAGGGCAGCTTTTCTCTTTGGGATTGATAGTGATTGGATTTAGGCAAATAAAAATGAGAACATTTAACATGCCGCAACGAAAGTCACAGATAGGAGGGGATAGCTCGTCTGTCTATCACAAACTACGCTTCAATTACTCCCTTAATTGCAGCATATAACTCATCATATGTTTCATATGCCGGAATTTCTGGATACTCAGCCTTAATAGCATCTGTACTCTTGAATAAAAATCCAGCCTTACTTGCCTGAATCATACCAAGATCATTGTGACTGTCTCCGCTGGCGATGGTATCATAACCGATGGACTGGAGAGCTTTAACTGTAGTATATTTAGATTTTTCGCAACGCATTTTAAAGTCAGTGATTTCTCCGTTATCTGCTACAACGAGAGAGTTACAGAAGATAGTAGGATAACCAAGCTTCTTCATAAGCGGACCTGCAAACTGGGAGAATGTATCACTGATAATGATAACCTGTGTCAGTTCTCTTAATTTATCCAAGAATTCTTTTGCTCCAGGAATAGGGTCAATCTTTGCGATTGTTTCCTGAATTTCTTTCAGTCCAAGATTGTGCTCTTTCAGAATATTGAGACGGTATTTCATTAATTTGTCGTAATCCGGCTCATCTCTTGTTGTTCTTTTTAATTCCGGGATACCGGTCTCTTCTGCAAATGCGATCCAGATTTCAGGTACCAGTACGCCCTCTACGTCAAGACATGTAATATACATAATAGAAATCCTCCTTTGTGTAAAACCTCTTTATTTTTGAAAATCCTTTAATGCTTTATTTAGTGAAATCATTCTAACATATTCTGAGAGTCCTTGCAAATTTAATTTTTGGTTACTGTTCATTGGTAATATCCCGCGAGGTGTTTTTTGTGAGCGAAGGTCACCTACAGAACCTGCCACTGGCAGCTTCTTACGGATGCTTGGCAACAGAAAACCCGAGATATACCGCGCGAATTTATGCGATTAGCATAAATTAAGTTTGCGAAGCGTGTTACTGAGAACGGAGTGAACAGTAACAATTTTTGAGTAGTTCAAAAGGAGAAATAAAAACGAGTATTGACATAAAAAAACTAAAGCCATATAATAGTTAGGCAACTAATGGATAGCAACCTAACTATTATGTGGCTTTGCAATAGTATGTGTACTGATTTTAGGAGGTGCGGCGAGATAGACGAGGAAATGAAACAGAAGCTGAATGAGATGCATGTAGGCAGGCTGATACATATTTTATCCCATACAATGAAACGGCATAATCCGGCAGAGGTGATGGAGAATGACGATCTGACGACCATGCAGAAGCATGTGCTGAAATTTATCCTTCTGGAAACCATGCACAGAGATCTCTATCAGAAAGATATTGAAGAGGAATTCCAGATCAGGAAACCTACAGTGACAGGGATCCTGAAGCTGATGGAGAAGAACGGTTACATTTACAGAGAGAGTGCGAAACAGGATGCACGCCTGAAACAGATCATTCCCACAGAGAAAGCAGAGAAGATCCGTCCTGCAATCTTAAAGAGTATTGAAGAAGGCGAAGCCAAAATGCTCCGGGGAATTCCGAAGGAGGATGTGGAACTGTGCAAACAGGTTCTCTGGCAGATGTATGAAAACCGGAAAAAATCCTGCGATAGCAGGAATGATTTTTAACAGAAATAACGAGACATAAGGAGGACATTGACAAAGATGAATAAGAAACTTTTACGTTCAGTCCGGGAATACAAGAAGCAGTCTGTACTGGCTCCGATCCTTGTAATCCTGGAAGTACTGATGGAAGTTCTGATTCCTCTGGAGATGGCGAAGATTATCGACGTAGGTATTGCAAACGGAGATATGAGCTATATCATCCAGCGTGGAGTCATCCTTGTTGCAATGGCAATGCTTTCCCTGTTCTTCGGCGTACAGGCCGGAAATATGGCGGCAGTTGCAGCAGCAGGATATGCGAAGAATTTACGACACGATATTTTTTATAAGGTGCAGGATTTTTCCTTTAAAAATATCGACCACTTTTCAACATCAGGTCTGGTCACACGACTGACCACTGATATCACAAATGTACAGCAGGCATACATGATGAGTATCCGCCTTCTTGCCAGGGCACCGTTTATGATCATCCTGTCATGGATTATGACACTGACGATCAACAAACCGATCGCAGTGCTTTTCCTGATAGTTGTTCCTGTCCTTGGCGGTACACTGATCTTTATTGCGAAAAAGGCACATCCGCATTTCATCAAGGTCTTTGATGAATATGACAACCTGAACAATTCCGTTCAGGAGAATGTAAATGCCTCACGTGTAGTTAAGGCTTTCGTAAGAGAGGACTATGAGATTGAGAAATTCCATGGAATTTCCAGATATGTTTATGATCTGTTTACTAAAGCAGAGAAAATCGTTGCATGGAACTCACCGGTTATGATGTTTGCCATGTATACTGTAATCATTATCATTGTTGCAATTGGCGGAAGAGGAATTGTTCTCGGTGGCATGGAAACCGGTGAGCTGACAAGTATCATTGTCTACGCACTTCAGATTCTCATGTCCCTGAACATGGTAACTTTCGTGTTTGTTATGATCATGATAGCAGAAGCATCCACAGACCGTATTGTAGAGGTTCTGGATGAAGTTCCTGAGATGCAGGATAAAGCTGATGCAGTAAAGAATGTGGCAGATGGTTCCATTGACTTTAATCATGTAGATTTCAGCTATGCAGGAGAGGGAGGAAATCTTTCCCTGAAGGATGTAAACCTTCATATTAAATCCGGGCAGACAGTAGGTATCATCGGCGGAACCGGAAGTGCCAAGTCTACCCTGGTGCAGCTGATCCCCAGACTCTATGATGTCACAAAGGGTAATGTCCAGGTGGGAGGCGTGGATGTACGCAACTACAATCTGGAAGTACTTCGTGACCAGGTTTCCATGGTACTTCAAAAAAATGTGCTGTTCTCAGGAAGCATCTATGACAATATTCGCTGGGGTGATGAACATGCCAGTGAGGAAGAAGTTCGGAGGGTCTGTAAGCTGGCCCAGGCAGATGGATTCGTCAGTGAGTTCCCGGATGGCTACGATACAATGATCGTTCAGGGCGGTAACAACGTATCCGGCGGTCAGAAGCAGCGTCTGTGTATTGCAAGGGCTCTTCTCAAGAAACCGAAGATCCTGATCCTGGATGACTCTACCAGTGCAGTAGATACAAGAACAGATGCCCTGATACGTAAGGCTTTCCGCGAGGAGATCCCGAACACAACAAAGATTATTATCGCACAGCGAGTTTCTTCTATTGAAGATGCAGATCAGATCATCGTACTGGATGACGGTAAGATCGCAGGTGTGGGTACTTCAGAAGAACTGCTGAAGACAAATGATATTTACAGAGAAGTATATGAATCACAGGTCAAAGGAGGCGGAGACGATGAATAAGAAGAAAAAATTAGATCAGAACACCATCCAAACTGCCAAAAGACTTCTGAAATATATGACAGGAACCCATAAGATACAGTTTATCATCGTATTTATCTGCATCTTTATCAGTTCCGCAGCAAGTATTGCAGTATCCCTGTCCCTGAAATTTCTGCTGGATGACTTTATCATCCCGCTGATCGGACAGACAGATCCGAACTTTGCAGAACTCTATAAGGCACTTGCAGTCCTTGGCTGTATTTTTGCACTTGGTGTGATTGCCACATTTATTTATACCCGAATGATGGTTTATATCGGTCAGGGTGTGCTTAAAAGTGTCAGTGATGATATGTTCGAGCATATGCAGACTCTTCCAATCCGCTATTTCGACCAGAATACAAACGGATCTGTCATGAGCCTCTATACCAACGATACAGATACCCTGCGACAGATGATCAGCCAGGCGATCCCGCAGGCGCTGATGGCGCTGTTTACGATCGTGGTTACCTTTATTTCCATGTTATTGTTAAGTCCGCTGCTTACGATTCTGGCAGTTGTGATCATCTTTATCATGCTGAAGGTTACCAATAAGATTGGTTCTAACAGTGGCAAATATTTCATCCGTCAGCAGGTATCTCTGGCAGATGTGACCGGTTTCGTGGAAGAACGAATGAATGGTCAGCGTGTGGTAAAAGTTTTCAACCACGAAGATAAATCAAAAGAAGAATTCGACAAACTCAACGAAGCACTCTTCGAGAGTTCTGCAAACGCCAATAAATACGGAAACATGATGGGACCTGTGATCGGTAACATCGGTAACCTGCAGTTCGTACTGACAGCAGTACTTGGGGGACTTCTCTCTGTAACTGGTGTGGGCGGCATCACTCTTGGTGTTATGGCTTCCTATTTACAGTTCACAAAGAGTTTCACTCAGCCATTCATGCAGGTGGCACAGCAGTTCAACGCCATCATTATGGCACTTGCAGGTGCAGAACGTATCTTCAGGCTCATTGACGAGAAGCCGGAAGAGGATGAAGGTTACGTAGAACTTGTTAATGCAAGAAAGGATGCCAACGGCAATATCACAGAATGCAAAGAGAGAACAGGCATGTGGGCATGGAAACATCCACATTCTGCAGATGGTTCCGTTACTTATACAGAACTGACAGGAGATGTCCGATTCGAAGATGTTACATTCGGATATAACCCGGACAAAGTTATTCTGAAAGACATCAGCCTCTTCGCCAAGCCGGGACAGAAACTTGCTTTCGTAGGTTCCACAGGTGCAGGAAAGACAACGATCACAAATCTGATCAACCGTTTCTATGATATTCAGGAAGGTAAAATCCGTTACGATGGAATCAACATTACCAAGATTAAGAAGGATGACCTGAGACGTTCTCTGGGAATCGTACTTCAGGATACTCACCTGTTTACAGGAACTATTAAAGAAAACATCCGCTACGGTAAACTGGATGCCACAGATGAGGAAGTATACGAGGCAGCAAGACTGGCTCATGCAGACCAGTTTATCAAAATGCTTCCAAAAGGATATGATACCATGTTAAGCGGAGACGGTGAGGAACTGTCCCAGGGACAGCGCCAGCTTCTCTCCATTGCAAGAGCAGCAGTAGCCAATCCGCCTGTACTGATCCTGGATGAAGCAACCTCAAGTATTGATACCCGTACAGAGAGTATTGTACAAAAAGGTATGGATAACCTGATGAAAGGCCGTACTGTATTTGTGATCGCCCATCGACTTTCAACCATCAGAAACAGCGATGCCATCATCGTACTGGATCATGGAAAGATCATTGAAAGAGGCGACCATGAAGACCTCATTAAGTTAAAAGGAACTTATTATCAGCTTTATACTGGTAAGCTGGAATTGTCATAAGGAACTATCAGAAAGACTGCAATTATTTCAGAACATGAATAATTGTGGTCTTTCTTTGCGGGCGTTGCGTTTTCTGCGTTATAATGCTATGATCGTACAGGTATGTGGATCACAGATGATGAAGTTCCGGTTTACGGATAAAAAAGAAAAATTATGCAGCAGCAAGGGAGAGATATACGATGGTAAAGATAGATCTGATCACTGGTTTTCTTGGTTCAGGGAAGACGACGTTTATCAGGAAGTATGCGCAGTATCTGATGGATGCTGGTAATAATATTGGAATTCTGGAGAATGATTACGGGGCTGTGAATGTGGATATGATGTTGCTTCAGGATCTGATGGGAGAGAACTGTGAGCTGGAGATGATCTCAGGAGGGTGTGATAAGGACTGCCACAGGAGGAGATTTAAGACGAAACTGATTGCTATGGGTATGTGCGGTTATGATCGTGTGATCGTGGAGCCGTCTGGGATTTTTGATGTGGATGAGTTCTTTGATATTCTTCATGAGGAGCCGTTGAACCGCTGGTATCAGATTGGGAATGTGATCGGGATCGTGGATTCGAAGCTGGAGCGTGATCTGTCGGAGGAGGCGGATTTTATTCTGGCTTCGGAGGTGGCAGATGCAGGATGTATTGTGATGAGCAAGAGCCAGGATGCATCGTTTGAGGAAATCCAGGGCACGATTGAGCATGTGAATCAGGCACTGGAGAAGGTTCACTGCAGCAGGAGATTTCATTGTGAAATGAATGGTGTGGATACTGCTAATGTTATCCACAAGAATTGGGAGGAAATGTCGAAAGAGGACTTTGACAGAATCGCATCCTGTGGATATGTGATGGAAAGCTACAGGAAACCGGAGTTTGAGGCAGAGGATGCCTTTACTTCTCTGTACTTTATGAATGTGAAGATGACTGAGAAGGAGCTGCGGGAAGGGGCTGAGCATATTTTGTCTGATCCTGAATGCGGGCGTGTGTTCCGAATGAAGGGATTTATGAGAGTAGACAGTGACAGCGAAGACGGTTCTGGACTATCTGCATGGGCAGAGTGCGATAGACGGCAGTGGATTGAATTAAATGCTACGAAGAATGAAATTACAATCCGACCGCTTCATGTAGGACAGGAGGTCCTGATCGTGATTGGAGAAGAACTGCATGAGGAGAAAATCAAGTCTTACCTGAAGATCTGAGATTTGAACGCAGGTCGCGAAGCGACTGCGTTCATGAGCAAGTAGCGAAGCGGATTGCGAATGTTCGCTTTACTTTACAAAAAGGGCACTTGAAAAATCAGGTGCCCCATTGTATAATCTACTTAGAAGATGACCGGAAGCGTGTTCCGGTTGCCCTCGGTATAATTAATGAGTAAAGAAATTAAGCATCCAACTTTGGGCGGTGGGATGCTTATTTCTTTTTATGTTGATCTATGTAAGTCAATGCCGTAAAAATTACCAATAGTACTATTAAAAACAAAACAGGGTATGAAGTTCATCGTAATCTGATGAAACTTCATACCCTGTTCATTTATTTTTATGGAGTTTTGTAACCGTAAGGATTATTTGGTAAACAGATCAACCAGATCCTGGCCGTCTTCGTAGCCCTGGCTCTTCAGCTCATTTACGAACCAGTCGTCTACGCCGTCTACAGCTTTCTTGAAGGAATCGATATCCATATCAGCTTTCTCTGTGAAGGTTACGCCGTTTTTGGATTCCCAGCGTTCTTTAATCTCATTGTCACTGGAACGGTTGATGTAACGTTCGTATTCAACTGCCTTCTGACCGCATTCATCAACAACTGCCTGCTGTTGTGGTGTGAGGCCGTCGTAGATATCCTGATTGATGCAGAAGAACAGACAGTCATAAATTGCATCCCACATGGAACAGTAAGGCTGAACCTCCTGAACGCTTGCTGCGTCAATAGCAGGAAGTGGATTTTCCTCACCTTCAACCGTGTTCTGCTGAAGTGCTGTGTAAGTTTCAGACCAGTTCATGTTTGTGGCATCAGCGCCCCATCTCTTGTAGCATTCCATCAGAAGGTTGGAGCCTGCTACACGAACCTTCAGGTTCTTCATATCGTCTACAGATTTAATCTCATGTTTGCTGTTTGTGATTTCGCGGAAACCGTTCTCTGCAATACCCATGCAGTGGAGTCCGTATTCGCCAAGGATTTCTTTCAGTTTTTCACCAGCTTCGCCATCGAATTTCGCATCTGCATCGTCGTAAGAATCATAGACGAATGGAAGAGAAACAACGTTGAAACGTGGATCAAATGCAGAGTAGATCAGGTTGGAGTGCATGGAGATCTGAACCGGGTCCCCATTCATCAGAGCCTGAATACCTTCGGACTGGTTGCCGTTTGTAAGCTGGTCAGCTGCATAAATATTGACTTTAACCTTTCCGCCTGTAGCTTTTTCCATCAGTTCACCGAACTTACGTCCGCCGTCAGCCCAGGTACTTGTCTCAGTAGTGGAGCAAGCGAAGTTCCAGGTTGTTTCCGGCCAGTCCAGATTACTGTAATCTTCCACTGTGTTGAAGGAGTCCTTTGTGAAAAGATCAACCAGATCCTGGGCATCGTCATAGCCCTGGCTCTTCAGTTCGTTTACAAACCAGTCATCGATACCGTCAACTGCTTCTTTGAAGGAGTCGATGTCCATGTCTTCTTTTTCTGTGATTGTTACACCGTTCTGGCTTGCCCAGCGTTCTTTGATCTCGTCATCTCCGGAGCGGTTGATGTAACGCTCATATTCAACTGCTTTCTGTCCTGCCTCGTCAACAACTTCCTGCTGTTGTGGTGTGAGACTGTTGTAGATGTCTTCGTTGATACAGAAGAACAGGCAGTCATAAATTGCATCCCACATAGAGCAGTAAGGCTGAACCTCCTGAACACTTGCAGCGTCGATAGCGGGAAGCGGATTCTCCTGACCTTCTACTGTGTTCTGCTGAAGTGCTGTGTAAGTTTCAGACCAGTTCATGTTTGTGGCATCAGCGCCCCATCTCTTGTAGCATTCCATCAGAAGGTTGGAGCCTGCTACACGAACCTTCAGGTTCTTCATATCGTCTACAGATTTAATCTCATGTTTGCTGTTTGTGATTTCGCGGAAACCGTTCTCTGCAATACCCATGCAGTGGAGTCCGTATTCGCCAAGGATTTCTTTCAGTTTTTCACCAGCTTCGCCATCGAATTTCGCATCTGCATCGTCGTAAGAATCATAGACGAATGGAAGAGAAACAACGTTGAAACGTGGATCAAATGCAGAGTAGATCAGGTTGGAGTGCATGGAGATCTGAACCGGGTCCCCATTCATCAGAGCCTGAATACCTTCGGACTGGTTGCCGTTTGTAAGCTGGTCAGCAGCGTAAATGTTGACTTTGACTTTGCCGCCTGTGGCTTTTTCCATCAGTTCACCGAACTTACGTCCGCCATCAGCCCATGTACTTGTCTCAGTAGTGGAGCATGCGAAGTTCCAGGTCATTTCCGGCCAGTCAAGGTCGCTGTAATCTGCGATTGTGTCAAAGGAGTTATTGCCGTCTCCTGCCTCCTTGGAAGCTGTGTCAGAGGAAGCGGAGGACTGATCACCTGTGTAGGAGCCTTCTTTTGCAAGAGCTTTCGGAAGGAAAGTGGAGGTGATCGGGATGTATGTAACGATCAGAAGAACTGCAACGCAGGCTGCGATCATTGGCACAACTGCCCTTGAGATCTCCTGCAGAGTAACTTCCAGACCTTTTTTGATCTTGATGCTGATTGCTACGAAAAGGTTTACACCTACAGGAGGAGTTACCTGTCCGATTGCAAGGTTTACAGTTGCCATAACACCGAATGCTACTATATCGTATCCAAGAGCCTTACATACAGGAAGCATGATCGGAATGAAGATGTACATAGCAGAGTTTGCATCGATGAAGCATCCTGCGATCAGGAAGATGATATTTACGATCAGCAGGAAGGTAAACTGATTGTGTGCGATGCTTCCAAGTAAATTGGAGGCTGCATCTGCAATACCGAATTTGGTACATACAAAGGAGAACAGAGAGGCACTTGCTACGATGAGCATAATACCGCCGGTTGTCTTTGCTGAGTCTACCAGAATGTCAAACATATCGCGGATGGAAACTTCGCGGTAGATGACCATACCTACGAAGAGACCGTATACAACGGATACGGCTGCTGCTTCTGTTGGTGTGAAGATACCGCCGTAGATACCGCCCAGAATGATGACCGGCATCAGGAATCCCCAGAAAGCATCTTTGAAAGCGTCCCAGCGTTCTTTGCCGGAGGCTTTTTCCCTGGATGGTTTGATATTGTGTTTCTTTGCTTCCAGCATTACTACGATTATCAGTGCCACGCCCATAAGAAGACCTGGTACGATACCTGCCATGAACATATCTGCGATGGATGTGCCTGTGATGGAGGCATATACAACGAAGGCGATACTTGGCGGGATGACAATGGCAATGGAGCTTGAGGTTGCCATCAGTGCTGTGGAGAATGGTGCGGAGAAACCGCCCTGTTCTACCATTGCAGGGATCAGTACGGCGCCAAGGGCTGCAACAGTTGCAGGACCGGAACCGGAGATGGCGCCGAAGAAGCAGGCTACGATAACACATACGATGGCGATACCGCCTTTTTTGTGGCCTACGCAGGTATCAACGAATTTGATCAGTCGCTTGGAGATACCGGCTTTTGCCATGATGTTTCCTGACAGTACGAAGAATGGGATTGCCAGGAGCAGGAATTTGCTGATTCCTGAGTACATGTTGGTTGCTACGATCGTCAGGGATGTACCGGAGTAGAGGATTGCGCATACGGAGGAAAGTCCGAGGCAGATTCCGATGGGTACACCCAGGATCAGGAATATGAAGAAGGAGATAAATAAGATTGCACTGATCATTTATTTGGCCTCCTTTTTGTCTGTTGTGATTGTGTTCATGTTACTTTTTGTGCTGTTGTCGGTATTTTTGGCACTGTCGGTTTTGCAGCAGAAGTCCAGACAGAATTCAATGAAGTGAAGGATCATGCATCCTGCACCGATGGGTACGAAGGACCAGAAGATCCATTCAGGCCAGTTTAATACGAAGGTTCTTTTTCCATTCTGAAGCTGAGTGATTACCTTGTCCATTCCGTATTTGAAAAGGATGACGCTGAAGATGATGCTCAGGACTGTGATCAGGATCACGGATGGTTTCTTCAGCTTCTTTGGAAGACGGTCTGTGACCAGTGTCAGGCTGACCAGTTCTCCTTCGCGGCAGGCCAGTGCGGCTGCCAGCAGGGTGATGAGTACGAATACCGCTACTACAAGTTCTTCTGTGAAGGACCAGGAACGGTGGATGACTTTACGGGAAAATACGTTTCCCACAGTCAGCACCAGGATCAGCAGTGTGGAGATCACAAGGACGATCTTTTCTACTGCAGCCAGTGCGTTCATGATTTTTTTGTAGATTTTCATGCTCTCTACTCCTCTCAAAAATTTGCTGCTGTTTTTCGGAATTTGGAGCAGATTCAAGGCAGATGGAGTGTAATGGTTATAATATGTAATTAGTTACATTTTTCATCTGTGGTGAATTCTGTTGTCTGCGAAAAACAGAAGTAGTGTTTCGGTTTCAGATCGACAGCCTGGAAAAGAAAGTATGTCTCGTGTGTCAGGGCTTTTTTATGTTATAGGAATATTATGGAGTAATTTCCTATAACATAAAAAAAGTCCGCCCCACGCAGGGACGGACATATGATATTCCGTAACCACCCTGTTTCACCTTTGAAACAAGTACGATTCTGCAACGTACCGATATACGCGGCTCCTGTAACGGGGGGCGGCCGGGGAAGCTTACTGTGAATACGGCGATATCTGTGATGGCTGTATTCAAGGGTTCGGCTTTCCTTCTCGGGGATGATATTCGAAACAGGTCTGTCGCTGCATTTCACCGGACTGCAGCTCTCTGGGGACAGGGGGACTGTTTTTACTGGTTCCCTTCGTTGAATTTATGTGTTATAGGTTTAGCTGTTTAAAAAGCTAAAGCAATTTTAACGCTGTTTGTTTTGAAAGTCAAGAGGTTTTTGTAAGTATTTGGGGGAAGTTTGTTGGTGTGGGGCGTACACAGCGCAATAGGGGACGCGCGAAGCAATATCTCTCTGCAGGTTCAGTTCCGGGGGCTAAGTAACTCTAAGGTGGGGGAAATCCGCTAAAAGCATGAAGAAAAATGCAAAACTCGCTCCGTCGCAGACTCCGCTCAGACAGGTTGCTATTTTTCTTCATAACGCGGATTTTCCCCACCTAAGAGTTACTAAGCCCCCTCCAAATTCACCTGCAGAGAGATGTTGCTTCGCGCTGGGGATTGGAAGTGTAAGAGGGAACAGTAATGACTGTAATGCTGGATGCAAAGATGTTGATTCTGTTAGAGAAAAGACTTACAATTATAAGTGCATATAAGTAACAGGGAAATGAGAAGGAATGGTTTTATTTTATGGAAGTAAAGAAATTGTTGTGTATCCGAGTATAAGAAAGTCTATTTATAATAGAGATTTTTATTTTGGATTTTATTGTACTGCGAATAAAGAGCAGGCAGAAAGGTGTGCAATCAGGTATGAGAAAAAAGGATATGTGAACAAGTATAACTATATTCCAAATCCTGCATTGAAATATTTGAAGTTTGAGAGAATAACAGACGAATGGCTTGATTTTATTGTAGCTTGCAGGGCTGGAAAAGTGCATACTTATGATATTGTTGAAGGACCTATGGTTGATGATGCGATATTTAATTATGTACAGGATTTTGTGGACGGAAAAATA
>OHYO01000591.1_pt1 | contig 14783 bp, 11 predicted proteins | sample 1580291 | NCBI WGS metagenome assembly OHYO01 (sample SAMEA3882526, study PRJEB24775) | human gut metagenome | biome: human-associated habitat; feature: intestine environment; material: feces | place: Netherlands | collected 2009/2010
CGCCGACCGTGGAATCGGGCCTCGTCTGCTTCGTGATCGTCGCCGACGCGTTTGCACGCAATATGGTGCGCTCCCTCGTCAACGGCTGCGTGCAGGTCGGTATCGGCAAACGTTCCCTCGACTGGTTTGCAGGAAAAATGGCGGCTCCGCTGCGCGAAGGCTCCACAGGACCGATCGCGCCGCAAGGACTGACGCTGGAGCATATCGAATATCCGGCCGACGACCAGCTGGCGGTCCGCGCCGAAGCCATTCGCGCCAAGCGCACACTGTAGCTTTATTGCGATTGTCATAGCCATGTTACGGGCGATTGTCATGTCCATTGCCGAGACATTGTCGTAACAGACCGTTTCGTTTTCCGGAAACGCTGGTTCGTTAGGTTTTTCTTCCATCAAGGCACGATGCCTCAGATTGGCATGCGTTCGCATGGGGTGGAAGGGAGCGTGGAACGATGATTGAATCCGCCGCACGAAGGTTGGCTTCGGAACTGGTCGATCGTCGGGAGTCGATCAACCGGGAGCTGAGCCGTAATGGCGTACGGTTCGGCATCTACAAGAACGGCGAGTACCATGACCGGCTGTTTCCGTACGATCCGATTCCGCGCATCATCGAATCGGACGAATTCGACAGAATGGAAGCCGGACTGAAACAGCGCGTCAACGCGTTGAACGCCTACCTGCGCGACATCTACTCCGACAAGCAGGCCATCAAGGACGGCATCGTGCCGGAAGAATACGTGTACACGTCCGCGGGATACTTTCCGCAAGTCAACGGCGTGACACCTCCGGGCGGCGTGTTCGCGCACGTCGCCGGCGAGGACCTGGTGCAGGGGCAGGACGGGCAATGGTGGGTGCTGGAAGACAATCTGCGCATTCCATCCGGTGCCAGCTATCCGCTGTTCGCCCGCGATATCGAACGCAGAATCACGCCCAGCCTGTTCCGCAACGTACGTGTGCGCGACAATCGCGATTATCCACGACTGCTGCGTCAATCCATGGATTTCGTCTCCACCGACGGCATAGCAGTGGTGCTCACCCCCGGCAGGTACAATTCCGCGTTCTTCGAACATGCATACCTGGCCGAGAAAACCGGCGCGGCGCTCGCGTTCCCCGAAGACCTCGAAGTCGTGGACAACAAAGTGTACTTCCTCGACTATGCCGGCAGGAAACACCGCGTCGGCGTGGTCTACCGCCGTCTGTCCGACGAATATCTCGACCCGTTCGCGTTCAACCCGGATTCCGTGATCGGCGTGCCGGGAATCCTGTCCGCCTACAGGTCGGGCAATGTGGCGATCGTCAACGCTCCGGGCAACGGCGCGGCCGACGACAAGGCCATCTACTATTTCGTGCCGAACATGATCCGCTATTATCTCGGCGAAGAGCCGATTCTGCACAATGCGCCGACCTACATGCCGATGTTCGACAAGGACCGCAAGGAGGTACTCGACAGGCTCGGCGAACTGGTCATCAAGGATGTGGCGGAAGCGGGCGGCTACGGCGTCGTGTTCGGCTCATCGCTCGACCGGTCGCAACGAGAGGAACTGGCCGAACGCATCAAGGCCGAACCGCGCCGGTTCATCGCGCAGGAGGTCATCCAATTCAAGAACATCGACGTGGTGGACCCCGAAACCGGACAGATGAGCCCACGTAAATGCGATCTGCGCGCCTTCGTGGTGACCGGCAAGAACACGCACGCATGGTATTCGGGACTGACACGCTACTCGTCCATACCGGGCCAGATGATCGTCAACTCATCACAGGGCGGCGGTTTCAAGGACACCTGGGTACTGGCCAAAGAGACCGGCGTGGAGCATGATTACGCACCCGGCTCGGAGGTCGTGCGCGTGCTGGAGCAGTCCCGCAAGCACTCGCTGGCACTCGTCACCGCGTCGAAGGCCGACAACCTGTTCTGGCTCGGCCGCTACACGGAACGCGTATTCACCACGCTGAGCCAATTCTTCCCCTTCTACGACCGTGTGATGGACACGGATGTGGACGCGTTCCGACCGTTCGCCCGTGCGCTCGACCTGCCGGAGGATTTCGAGGATTTCGACGCGTTCATCCACAGCTTCCTGTACGACGAGAAGAATCCGGATTCCGTACGCAGCGCCATCGTCTACGCGTTCAACAACGCGGTGATTCTGCGCCCCGAACTTGGTTCTCGCTCGTTGCAGCAGGTGGAGTTGGCCATGAGCTCCATAGTGGAGGCATCCGAATACGGCGGCACGGACGCGGACATCTTCAAACACCGCGACATCGCGGACAACATGCTCGCCTTCTGGGGAGGTGTGGAGAATTCCCCCGTCGAACCGACTCTGAAATCGTTCATTTTCGTGGGCAAATATCTGGAACGTCTGGATCTGTACACACGATTCGGATATTCCGTGGAAGAGCTCAAGGCGCCGCTCGCCAAACTGGGCAGCTACATCCTGCCGTTGAACGGTCTGCCGGTACCGCAATGCTTCGCCGAAGGATTGCGCTGGCTGGTCGGCCAGCTGCCGCAGCGGGGATATGCGGAGCTTGCGGAAAAACTGGGGATGCTGCTGAAAGATTTCGATGGGCGCATCTCCACGAAGGATCTGAAGGATCTGGGCATGCTCAACACGATGGACATGGACGCCGCGCGACTGTGAAGAATACGTGCCACAGCCATCGCACGGTGCGTGTATAACGGCTAGAACAAGGCCCACGGCGTGGAAAACGCCGAAGGAACGACAATAATCGCTGAGGAGACGATGTGAAGAAACTGGTGTTTGACTATGAGATGAAGCTCTCATTCAGCTCGCCCGTGACCGACCATCGCTTCCAACTGCGCTGCATTCCAGCCACCGGCCCACGCCAGCAGGTGATCGACGTGGCAGTCAAAATCGAACCGGATGTGGAACTCGAAACCACCATCGATTCCTTCGATTCCGTGGTGATGACCGGATTCATTCCCGAACCGCACACCATGTTCAACTACTCGGTGACCGGCATCGCCTTCGTGGACAACGCGCATATCAAATCCGAAATCTACAAGCCGCTGTACCGCTTCAATTCGGCGTTGACAGTGCCGGGGCCGGCCATCGAAGCGTTGATCGGCATCTGCCGTGAACGCATCGCGTCCCTGCCTGCCGACTGCACGCCGATCGACCAAGCCCGTGAGGTGATGGACGAGGTGTTCAAAACGTTCGTCTACACGCCGGCCTCCACCACCATCCGCACCACCGCCGAGGAAGCGTTCGCTCAACGCAAGGGCGTATGCCAGGATTACGCGCACGTCATGCTGTCCGTGTGCCGGCACGTCGGACTCACTGCCCGATACATCGCGGGATTGCTCGGTGGCGAGGGCGCCACGCACGCATGGGTCGAAATCTACCATGATGGACGTTGGGTCGGTTTGGACCCCACACACAACCGTATGGTCGACGACAACTACATCACCATCGCCCATGGCCGCGATTACCGCGACTGCATGCTCGACATCGGCATCTTCTCCGGCTGCGACGTCAAGCAGGACCAGTGGGTCAACGCTTCCGTGCACGAGCAGGGATACTGATCCCCGACGTTTTCTCGATGCCGGATTCCGTATTTCGGCAGATGCAAAGCAGATAAACAAAAAAGGCCGAAACGCCATTGTTTCAACCTTCATTGCATGCGGATAAGGCGAGATTCGAACTCGCGGAGGGGTTCGCCCTCACACGCTTTCGAGGCGTGCTCCTTAGACCGCTCGGACACTTATCCATTCGTCACCTGAAAACAAGCAACTTGATAATTGTGCCACAGTGGTGGCGATTGTCAAATCGGACTGGCTGCAACGGTGTGATTTCCGGCGTGTCTTGCTTTGCGCCCGACTGTGCGTCCTTAGACGAACAGCGCTTCGTCGAAGGAAGGATAGCCCCAATCAAGCGCCAATTCGACACGGTCCGCAATCAGACCGGCAAGCACGCCCAGGGATTGCGCTCGCGAATCCGTCGACTGTTTTGCATTGGTGACGCGTGACTGGGAATGATCGTTCGCGGCATTGGAGCTTCCGGCGATTGCCGTTATCTCGCTTCGCGCGCAGTTCATTTCGATGGTGGCGTCGGTCGGTGCCGTAAGGCCGGTGGCGGAATCGAGCATCGTGTCGGGGTGGGCGAGCAAGGCGGTGGCCTCGTACGTTTTCCTACGATCGTCAATGGTGCCCGAGAAGGATGCGAACCGTTGCGATGTGGTCTTATGACGATCGCTGATATCCAGCGTCGCATGGCCGCTGTTGCGGGCCGCCAGCACTTCCATGGCGAATCCGGCACGGTCTTCGGCCTGCGCGGCGGTGGCAAGGGACTTGGAATCGACGTCAAGCGATTCGACATCGTCAAAACGCGACAGCGTGATCGGCGCGACGGCCACCGACAGTTGATCGCCCAGTGCGCGAGCCATATGACGTGCCTGCGCGCTGCGCAACGCGCCTTCGGCAAAACGCGCCGGACATTGCGCCGCGGTGTTCGTCCATGCGGAGACCGCCTGCTGCGCCGAGAAATAGCGGCGGATGATGTGCTGATGCTGGTCGTGTGCGATCTTGTTATCGGCGGTGGCATCGAAATAGGCCTTCTCGCACGGGCTTTGCCGTTGTTCGGCTTCAGCCCTGCCTGCGATCCTGGGCATGGAGCATGCCGTCAGCGCCGGCATGAGGATAGCGGTGCAAAGCAATGCGCAGACGCGTTTCGCGATAAAAGAAACCGAGCGGAAAGAAGGGGTACGTGTCTGCATGAATCATTAGACTAATATCTGACTGTGACCATTGGGCCATGCGCTCGGAATAACTTCATATAGGAGGTCTTGGAAATATGGAACTGGACCTGGCAGGAATGCACCAGCTCGCCGCTGGGCAGGGAATTGATCCCGAGACGCTGGATGCCGCACTCTCGGAAGCATTGCGACTGGCATATCTGAAAACCCCTCACGCTGCGAAGCACGCTCGCGTCGAGCTTGATCCGCGTGCGGGAAGCTTCACCGTATGGGCCCAGGACGAGATTCCTGGCGAGCCGACTGAAGACGATCCCCACCCCGCGCCGACTCTGGGCGAGGAATACGACGACACTCCGCACGATTTCGGCCGACTGGCCGCTGCGACCGCTCGTCAGGTGATCAGCCAGCTGTTCCGCAAGGCCGAGGATGACAAGGTGTTCGGCGCGTTCTCCGGTCAGAAGGGCAAGCTCATCACCGGCATCGTGCAGCAGGACGTCAAGGACACATCCAACGTGCACGTGGCCGTCGGCGACGTCGAAGCCCTGCTGCCGCGCCGCGAGCAGGTGCCCGGCGAACGCTACCGTCATGGCGAACGTATCCGCGTGTACGTGGTGAACGTGGCCCGTGGTCTGAAGGGCCCGGAAATCGTGGTGTCCCGTTCCCATCCGGAGCTGGTCCGCCGCCTGTTCGAACGTGAGGTTCCGGAACTGGTTTCGGGAGCCGTGTCGATTATGGCCATCGCCCGCGAGGCGGGCGCCCGCACCAAGATCGCCGTCCGTGCCAACACCGAAGGCGTCAACCCGAAGGGCGCGCTGATCGGCCCCGGCGGAGCCCGAGTGCGCGCCGTCATGGAGAACCTCGGTCCTGAGAAAATCGATATCGTCGACTGGTCCGCGGATCCGGCGAAATTCGTCGCCGCGGCGCTGTCTCCGGCCGTCGCCACCGGTGTGCAGGTGATCAGCGAGAAGAACAAGACGGCCATCGCCTTCATCCACGATGACCAGCTGTCCCTGGCCATCGGCAAGGAAGGCCAGAACGCACGTCTTGCGGCCAAGCTGACCGGCTGGAAGATCGGCATCGAATCCGCTGAGGCGCATGCCAAGAAGATGGCCGAATCGGCGGACCATTCCGATGGGGAAACCGAGGAATAAACAACACTTCCGGTAGACAACAAGCCCGTGGACGTACAATCCACGGGCTTGAGTATGCTGGACTCGACAATCCAAAGCGTGACGGCCATGCCGTCATGCCCAGGGAAAAGACGAGGTATCACGAACATGGTTGCACGATGAGAAGGAACAAGCTCGCCGTGAATCAGTAGCGGTCGCGCCCGTATGCGCGCGGCCCAAGATAGGAGAATTGAGTGCCGAAAGCACGCGTATATGAACTTGCCAAGGAACTTGGCGTTGACAGCAAAACCGTTTTAAGCAAGCTTGAGGCGATGGGCGAATTCGTGAAGTCCGCATCGTCTACCGTTGAACCTCCCGTTGCACGCAAGCTGAGGAACTCATTCGCGTCCAGCGGACAGGGCAACGCATCTGATTCCAAGAAGCCGGGCCATACGGCCAAGAAGCCTGTCGAACCGGCATCTCATTCCATGCCAAAGCCGGCCGCTCCGTCAGCACCGAAGCCGGCTGCCCCCGCAGCGCCGAAGCCGCATCATGCCGCTTCCAAGTCCGATGCCCCGAAGCCGGGCCATCGCGCGCCGCGTCCAGGCGAATCCCGCCAGCATGGCAATCGTCCTAACGGCAACGCCCCGCGTCCGCAGGGTGGAGACCGCCGCCAGTCCGGTCGCCCGACGGCCGTTCCGGGAGCTCGCCCCCAGCATGGCAACGCTCCGCAGGGCGGCAACAACGCCAATGGCGCGAAGCCGCACACCCCGGGACCGCGCCCGGGCAACAATCCGTTCAGCCGCAAGCAGGGCATGCACACCCCGACTCCGGGTGATATTCCGCGTCCGCATCCGATGAACCGTCCGAGCGTCAACAATGGCGAAGGACGTCGTGGTGGCCGTCCGGGTCAGGGCGGTGGCCAGCGTGGCGGCTTCCGTGGTCGTCCGGGTCAGGGCGGCGCGAAGCCAGGCCAGTGGGGCCAGCATCGTCCGGGTCAGGGCGGTGGCCAGCGTCCCGCCGGCGGCGGCAATCGTTTCGGTGGCAATGGCGGCGGTTTCCAGGGCGGCAACAGCGCTCCGAGCAATGGTCCGGCACGTGGTGGCCGCGGCCGCGGCGGCGCTGCAGGCGCGTTCGGACGTCAGGGAGGCAAGTCCTCGAAGGCGCGTAAGAACCGTCTGGCGAAGCGTCAGGAATTCCAGGAGATGAAGGCTCCGGTCATCGGCGGCGTGCGCATTCCGACCGGCAACGGACAGGAAGTCCGTCTGCGTCAGGGTGCGTCCCTCGCCGATCTGGCCGAGAAGATCAACGTCAATCCGGCGGCGCTGGTCACCGTGCTGTTCCACCTTGGTGAAATGGCCACGGCCACCCAGTCCCTGGATGAGGCCACGTTCCAGATCCTCGGCGAGGAAATCGGCTGGAACATCAAGATCGTGTCCGCCGAAGAGGAAGACAAGGAGCTGCTGCAGCAGTTCGACATCAACCTGGACGAAGAGGAACTGCAGGAGGACGAGGATTTGAAGCCGCGTCCGCCGGTCGTCACCGTCATGGGCTATGTCGACCACGGTAAGACCCGACTGCTCGACACCATCCGCCGCACCAACGTCATCGAAGGCGAAGCCGGCGGCATCACCCAGCGCATCGGCGCATACCAGGTGACCGTCAACCTTGAGGGCGAGCCGCGCAAGATCACGTTCCTTGATACCCCGGGCCACGAAGCCTTCACCGCAATGCGTGCCCGTGGCGCCGAACTCACCGACGTCGCGATCCTCGTGGTCGCCGCCGACGACGGCGTCATGCCGCAGACCGTGGAAGCCATCAACCACGCCCAGGCCGCGCATGTGCCGATTGTGGTGGCCGTCAACAAGATCGATAAGCCGGGCGCCAACCCGGACAAGGTCCGCGGCCAGCTCACCGAATACGGTCTGGTTCCGGAAGAATACGGCGGCAACACCATGTTCGTCGACATCTCCGCGAAGCAGGGCACCAACGTCGACAAGCTGCTCGAAGCGGTGCTGCTCACCGCCGACGCCGAGCTCGACCTGCGCGCCAACCCGGATATGGACGCCCGTGGCGCCACCGTCGAAGCCCGACTTGACAAGGGCCGTGGCGCCGTGGCTACCGTGCTGGTGCAGTCCGGTACCCTCCACATCGGCGATGCCATCGTTGCCGGCACCTCCTACGGTCGTGTCCGCGCCATGCTCGACGAAAACGGCAACCACATGCAGGAAGCCGGTCCGTCCACCCCGGTGCAGGTGCTGGGTCTGACCTCCGTGCCGACCGCAGGCGACCTGTTCCTGGTGGCCTCCGACGACCGTACCGCACGTCAGATCGCCGAGAAGCGTCAGGCCACCGAGCGTGCGGCCCAGCTGGCCAAGCGCCGCAAGGTCGTTTCCCTCGAAAGCCTCAAGGAGCAGTTCGCCAAGTCCGAGGTGGATATGCTCAACATCGTCATCAAGGGCGATTCCTCCGGTTCCGTCGAGGCTCTGGAAGATTCCTTGATGAAGATCGAGGTGTCCGACGAGGTCGGCATCCAGGTCATCCACCGCGGCGTCGGTGCAATCACCCAGAACGACGTCAACCTGGCCACCGTCGACAAGGCTGTCATCATCGGCTTCAACGTCCGTCCGAACCGCCAGGTGGCGGATCTGGCCGAACGCGAAGGTGTGGAGATCAAGTACTACTCGATCATCTACAAGGCCATCGAGGACATCGAAGCATCCCTCAAGGGCATGCTCAAGCCGGAATACGAAGAGGTCGTCACCTCCCACTCCGAGATCCGCGAGATCTTCCGCTCCTCCAAGTTCGGCAACATCGCCGGCGTCATGGTTCAGGACGGCGAGGTCAAGCGTGGTACGAAGTGCCGTATCCTGCGCAACGGCATCGCCACCGTCAACGACCTCGAGATCTCCTCGCTGCGTCGTTTCAAGGACGACGTCAACTCCGTCAAGGAAGGCTACGAGGCTGGCATCAACCTCGGCACCTTCAACGACATCGAGATCGGCGATATCATCGAGACCTTCGAAATGCAGGAAATCGAGCGTAAGTAGCCGAGTGCTTCGAGCTTCGTATCGATAACCAGGTAAGGAACGCCCACAGCCGGTTCACGACTGCGGGCGTTCCGTGATACAATAAGAACTTTTCACCAAAAGGACAGCAATGGCAGGAACCAATCCCCGCGCCGCGCGCATCGCGGCGTTGATTCAGCGTGTGATCGCATCGTCCATGGAGGCGCAGCTGCACGACAAGCGACTGGCCAACGTGACCATCACCGAAGTGCGCGTCACCAACGATCTGCAGATCGCGAAAGTCTACTGGACCCAGCTCGGCCATGAAGGACACGAGCAGGGCGAACGCCGCCGCGCGCAGCAGGCCCTGAACCAGGCCAAAGGACGCCTGCGTTCCCTGGTAGGCACCAAGGCCGGACTGCGACTCACCCCGCAACTGGAATTCATCTTCGACGAAGTGCCGGGCGAGGCCCATGAGATCGAGGACATCCTCGCGCTCGCACACAAGCGCGACGAAGAACTCGCCAAGTCCCGCGCCAACGCGCAATACGCCGGCGACGCCGATCCGTACAAGCACGACGAGCCCGATGATGACGACTTCGACGATGATGACGATGTCGAGGTCGAGGATTGGGACGATGACGACGAAGCCTGACAACTCCGGTCTGCTGGTCATCGACAAGCCGCAGGGCGTCACCAGCCACGATGTGGTCGCGGCGGTGCGTGGCGCCCTGCAGATGAAACGCGTCGGCCATGCCGGCACGCTCGACCCGATGGCCACCGGCGTGCTGGTGGTCGGCTTCGGCAACGCCACACGTCTGCTCAACTACATCGTCGACCACGACAAAACCTACCTGGCCACCATCAGACTCGGCCAGCGCACCACCACGGACGACGCCGACGGCGAACTGCTGCCGGAGGAGGGAACTATCGCCGAATTTCCTTCACGACAGACCGTTGAAGACGTCATCGCCCATCATTTCACCGGGCGCATCGAGCAGGTGCCGAACTCCTATTCAGCTATCAAAATCAACGGCCAGCGCGCCTATGATCTGGCCCGAGAAGGCAAGGATGTGGACCTCAAGGCCCGTCCGGTGACCATCTCGGAATTCAGTGTTTCGGCAGTGCGATACGGCTATGCTTCGACCACATGCGCGGGATCACCTCTTGCCGATGCCGTCGAAATCGCCCCGGAGGAATCCTGGCATGCCGAAACCGACGGGCAAAACGAACCGAACATGCAGCCAGTCATGGAACTCGACGTGGCCGTGACCTGCTCGGCCGGCACCTACATCCGCGCACTCGGCCGCGATCTGGGCTCCGAACTCGGTCTCGGCGGCCATCTGACCATGCTGCGCCGCATCCGCGTCGGGCGTTTCTCGGTGGACATGCCGAACGTCATGACCGCCCATACGGAAGCCAAAACCTTCACCAACCGCGAAGGCATCGAAGTGACACGCAACCGTGCGGTGCTTGACGATGCCGAGCATGCCGTTGACCACGCACTCGACCTGGTCGCCAGCGCGGCCGCTTCCATTTCCATGGACATGCTTCCCGTCACCGAACAGGAGGCGACGGATCTGCGGTTCGGCCGTAGAATCGCCCACGACATCCATACGACCATGGCCGCGTACGTTCCCGAAACCAACGATCTGGTGGCGATCGTGGAACGCGCCAAACGTGGCGAGACCAAGCCGGTCGCGGTCTTCAACTGAAACAATCAAGATCGGCCGGCACGCAATACGAACACGACAAACACACGGACAATACGCAAAGAAGGACACATGAAGACGATCACGCTTACCCCCGATGCCAGCGGCATGGTGGATTGGCCGACCCTGAGCAACGACAAGAAGTCCGTGGTGACCATCGGCTCATTCGACGGCATGCATCAGGGACATCAGGCGGTCATCCGCCGTGTGACCGAACTCGCCGAACAGGAGCAGGCGTTCTCCGTGGTGGTGCTGTTCGACCCGCGTCCCGCGCTGGTGCACGCTTACGCCGCCAAACATGACGGTCAGGAACCGCCCGCAGGCGCGCCTGACACGCAGGCGCTGACCAGTGTGGACGAACGGCTGCGCGCCATCGACGCCATCGGCGTGGACTACACGCTCATCGTGCGCTACACCATGGCATTCGCCGCGAAATCATATCGCTTCTTCCTTGGCCAGATGGTCGGCAAACTCGGCATGCGCACGCTGGTGCTCGGCTCCGACGCCGCCATGGGCGCGAACCGCGCCGGAAACGTGAAGGCCATTGAGAATCTGGCGCTCGCCACCGGCGTGTTCCAGCTGGAGGTCGTGGACGATTTCGGTCCGGGGCTGACCCGAGTGCCGGTCAATGCGAAGCCGGTGATGCCGTCCGAACCCGGCGAGCCTTCCGACCCTCTGGAGGGGGCTTCCAAGGCCGAACGACGCGCATGGAGCAAGAAGCATCAGGCCAAGGAGGTGCGCACGTGGAGCTCCACCAATGTGCGTTATCTGCTGAGCCAAGGCCGTATCAAGGACGCCGACGCGATACTCGGCCACGCGCATGCCGTGGAAGGCACCGTGGTGCATGGCGAGGAACGCGGCCGCACCATCGGATTCCCGACCGCCAATCTGAGTGAGAACGTCGCCGGATACCTGCCGGTGGACGGCGTGTACGCCGGCTGGCTGGTCGATTTGGGGGAGAAGTCCGCCGACGGTGGCGAAGAAGCCGGGGAGAAGCCGGCCGACGGCGTATCGCAGCAGTATGATGCTTCGTCCGTCAACGCGCGCGTGGCCATGCAGTCGCCACACCGCTGGCCGGCGGCCATCTCCATCGGCACCAAGCCGACGTTCAACGAGGACGGTGACGCCGAACGCGTGGTGGAAGCCTACGCCATCACCGATGATTGGTTGGACCTGTACGGCCATCAGGCGCGCGTGGAATTCGCTGGATTCCTGCGCCCGCAGATCAAATTCGATTCGGCCGACGATCTGGCGGCCGAGCTGAAACGCAACGTCGAGGAGACGAAGCGCCTCACCGCTTGAGACGGATCGGTTCGATTGATTTGATTGGTTCGATTGACGCGAATCATTGACGCCATCCGTGTTTTGTTACCCAAACGGGCTTTCCCGGGTTGCAAAATGCGGATGGCGATGCCGTTTGGGCATCGGCGACCTATCGCAGAATCGCGGCCAACGCGTCCTGCAACGTATCCGCCTGCACCACGCCCATTCCCGGCACGGCGACGTTCTTGCGCAGCGTCGGCACAACGGCGGTGGTGAAACCAAGACGCGCCGCCTCACGAAGCCGATATTCCAGTCTCGGCACCGGACGCACCTGTCCGGTCAACGAAATCTCGCCGATCGCGCACGTCGTGCGGGGAATCGGTTTCGATTTCGCAGCGCTCGCCAACGCGGCCACAATCGCCAGATCGCAACCCGGCTCACGCGCCTGACCGCCGGCGATTGTGGAAATGTACAGGTCGTTGGCCAGCAGATTGATGCCACCGTGACGATATAACACCGCCACCAGCATGGCGATACGGTTGGAGTCCACACCGTTCGCCGCACGACGTGGCGTCGGCAGCACCGACCTGGTGACCAGCGCCTGCACTTCAATCGGCAGACTGCGATGCCCATCCAACGTGAACGTCACGCACGTGCCATCCACCTGCGTCGCCGCAGAACCATTGCCGGTTGATAGGAACAGGCCGGACGGATCGGTCACCTCCTCAATGCCCTCGCCGCTCATATCGAAACAGCCGACCTCATCGGTCGGTCCGAAACGGTTCTTCACTGCACGCAGCATACGCAACGCGGTTTCGGCATCGCCTTCGAACTGACAGACCACATCCACCAGATGCTCCAACGTACGCGGACCTGCGATCGAACCATCCTTGGTGACATGACCCACCAAAAGCACTGGAATATCAAGGGTTTTGGCGGTGTCAATCAGCGCGCTCGCCACTTCGCGCACCTGCGTGGATCCGCCGGAGATGCCATCGACGTCCTGCGAGACGATGGTCTGCGCCGAATCGACGATGGCCAACGCCGGCTTGAACTGTTCGATAAGCCCCAACACCGTGGACAGATCCGTGGTGGAGGCGAGCAGTAGATTCGGCTCCATGGCGCCGATGCGCGACGCGCGCATGCGGACCTGCGCCTGCGATTCCTCGCCGGAAATATACAGTACGGTATTGCGCTCGGTGGCGAACGCCGTCAGCCTCGCCACATTGCCGGCGGTTTCCAGCAGCAATGTCGATTTGCCGATGCCCGGCTCTCCTGCGATCAGCGTGACCGATCCCGGCACGATGCCACCGCCGAGCACGCGGTCGAATTCCGAAAATCCTGTGGCGATTCTGGAGATGTTCTCCGTGCCTATGTCGGTGATCGGCCTCGCCGCGGACGATGCGACCGGATGCGATTGCGTGCGCTAGGTCCGTCCCGGAGCCGCGGTACGCGAGCCTGCCGCGGGACGGGCTTCATGGAATTCCTCAATGGTGCCCCATTGACCGCATTCGGGGCAGCGGCCGAGCCACTTCGGGCCGCTCCAGCCGCATTCGGAACAGAGGAATTGTGAGGACGTCTTTGCCATATCGCCGACAATACGGAGGTTTTGGGACAAGACGTTCGCGGGTGGCGTACTCGTTGCACAGACATTGCGCTGAAAACCGTTTCGGGAACTGGATTCCATGACTTCGAGGGGATGGTTGCGCGTCTTATGGCTGTGAAAGAATGACAAGCATGTCTGATACGCAGAATTCCTCTTCGCATGGCAAATTGATTGCCGCCGTCGTAGCAGCCGCGCTTGTGGTTGTGCTTGCTTTGATTTCCGCATTTGTGTGGCCTGGTTGGGCCTTGAACAAGAACGGACAGGCCGGTCAGGCCGGTCAGACGAGCCAGCAGGCTTCCACTTCGAACGGTACGGACGGCGACAAGACGGAGCCCGCCAAACCGTCGATCGATGCCGTGGCATTGCCCGACGGGGCCAGCGAGCTGCTCAAGGCCATGCCGGATTCCGTATTGAATTACGCGCGTACCAAGGCTGACGCCAGCACGACGTGGTCCAGCACCTCTCCCGTCGAGGAATACGCGTTGACGTATTCCACCGGCAAGAAAGGACAGGACGTCACGCTGGAAGTGGGCCAGTGGAACGACGGCGACAAGGCGAAATCCCAGTACGACACGCTGGCTGAAGCCATGACCGGCAAGGAGCTGGGAAGCGGCAACGTGAAGGTCTCCGGCAAGACGACCGGCGCCTACAGCGCCAAAGCCGATCCGGACGACGATACCAAGGCCGTTGCCGTGTGGCGCAACGATACGGTGGTTTTCTATGCCACCGGCGCGAAGAACGACATCCAGCGTTTCTACCAGCAGTTCCCCCTGTAACGTCGACGGAATCGTCTCGATGGCGAATCGCGGCCGGCTGATGGAATATCACGCGGAAAACGAAACGTGATTTTCCACCATATGAATGCCTGCGCGCGTATTCGTCCCCGAAGCAGTGTAGTATTGGGCAAGTTGCAAACTTTTACCCTTTGAGTTTAAGGAACGGAGGCTGAGATGGGCTCGGTCATCAAGAAGCGCCGCAAGCGCATGAGCAAGAAGAAGCATCGTAAACTGCTTCGTAAGACTCGCCACCAGCGCAAGTAGTCTTCAGGCGCGTGTGAAGCGTCCGCTCAAACAAAATCCCGCGATTCCTTTCGGAGTCGCGGGATTTTTGCTATCTGCGCGGCGGTGTCGGCCGGTATATTCCACACCAGCCGACACGCCTGCCTGTCAAGATCTCACTTGTTGGGGTTGTCCATCACGCGCGGGCCGTTCGGATCGCCGACGATGACCTGGTCCACCATGTTCAGGAACAGGCCGTGCTCGACCACGCCGACCGTGGTGATGAGGTCCTGCGCGAGCTCCTGCGGGTGGTCGATGCGCTCGAGGTGCAGATCCACCACATAGTTGTTCTCATCGGTGCGCACCGGCTCGCCGTTCGCGTCG
>OHYO01000630.1_pt1 | contig 14393 bp, 6 predicted proteins | sample 1580291 | NCBI WGS metagenome assembly OHYO01 (sample SAMEA3882526, study PRJEB24775) | human gut metagenome | biome: human-associated habitat; feature: intestine environment; material: feces | place: Netherlands | collected 2009/2010
GACTCGGTTCAGGACCTGCAGGACATCAAGGCCAGCGCTACTTCGCTTGCGGGCATTTTGAGTTCGACCTCCGATTCGCTGACGTCGGCGGGCGGCCTGCTCAAGCAGACCGGAACTACCGATCAGTCGGTGAAGCAGCTGATGCAGCATGCTGAGAGCGGTATTGCCGATTCCGAGCAAGCGCTCAAGTCCGCCAGCGATGCGATCGATGCTGCTATTGATGGGAGCGCAGGTTCGTTCGATAACGTTTCTACCGAGCTCGCAAAGGCATTCGACGCTGCAAACAAGCACGTCGATCTTACGGTGTCTCAGCTCTACGATGGCGCAGCGTCACTCAATAAACGTGCCGACGAGATTGATGGCACGGCGAATGAGCTCCGCAGTCTTGCTGACCAGGTGAGTAACGATAAGCTCAAGGCAGGGCTTGAGGACGCGGCTGCCGAGCTTGATAAAACCGCAACGGAGTACCGCAACAATGCCAATGAGCTGACGAATATCGAGACGTCGCTCACGAAGAGTATGGCAGAGGTTAACAAGTCGCGTGCCGAGGTCGATCAGGCCATCGCCGATGCCAAGGCTGGTATCTCGGGCGCCAAGATTGACTACGACTCTACGTTTTCGGTCAAGGCCAAAGAACTCAAGAAGACTATTTCGGGCGTTTTGGATTCGCTCAACGGTATCTCGGGCGATCTGGATAGTGCTGTTGCCGGCCTGACCGATGCATCCGGTTCGCTGGCAAAGGGTCTCTCCAAGGCTGCAAAGCTGGTCAACAAGGCTTCTGATCAGCTGGGCGAGGCGTCGGACAAGATCAGTGCGTTTAAGGACGAGCTCGACGGCGCCTTGATGTCGGATGACCTCGCCACGATCAAGACGATGATTGGCAACGATCCCGAGGGTCTGGCCGTGTCGCTTTCCGGCCCCGTCGCGCTCGACCGCAAGCCGGTTTATCCGATTCGCAATTACGGTTCAGCCATGGCGCCGTTCTACACGATTCTGTCGCTATGGGTCGGCTCGATCGTACTGGCGGCCATGATGAAGGTCTCGGTTGACGATGAGCTCATCAACGAGCTCATCCCCGTGCGCCTGCACGAGATCTACCTGGGTCGCTACCTGTTCTTTGGCGGTCTGGCTCTGCTGCAGGCAACGCTCGTGTGTGCGGGCGACATTCTGTTCTTTGGTATTCAGTGCGACGACCCGCTGCAGTTTGTGCTGGCGGGCTGGGTCGCGAGTCTCGTGTTCTCCAATATCGTCTACACGCTTACGGTGTCGTTTGGCGATATCGGCAAGGCGCTCGCTGTCGTGCTGTTGGTCATGCAGGTCGGTGGTTCGGGCGGTACATTCCCCATCGAGATGACCGGCCCTGTGTTCCAGGCGATCTATCCGTTCTTGCCGTTCACTCACGGTATCAACGCCATGCATGCCGCCATGGCTGGCGCCTACCATATGGAGTACTGGGTTGAGCTGGGTATTCTGGCGAGCTATCTGGTTCCGTCGCTAGCCCTGGGCGTCGTCTTCCGCCGTCCGGTCATCAAAGCCAACGACTGGATTATCGAAAAGCTGGAGTCGACAAAGCTAATTTGATGCGGCAGCGTTAACGCTGATGCAGCGTCGGCCGGTCCGCCGTTCGGTAGAACGGCGGAACAAAACGCTTTAGCGGGCTGGATTGCGTGGGTTGCTTGGTTGTTGCTACAGTAGCGGGGCGTGCCGGGGGTCCGGTGCGCCCCGTTTTTATTTAACCATGAGGCGGCACGCAGCCATACGCGTGCGGACACCACGCCCAGATTGAGTGCGAGGATGTTCCATGGCCCAATACGCTGCCAACGAAATCGAAAACTTGCCCGATAGCCCTGTAGCCCGCGAAGACCTGGGTGCCGGTGGTGCCTCTCGCGGCGCCGGCGCACGCTCGCCGCTGTTCTGGAAGGTCCTGCTACTTTCGGTGGCGGTCGTTTGGGGTTACTCCTTTACCACTATGAAGGGCGCGCTCGACACCATTCCGGCGTTCGAGCTGGTCTACGTTCGCTTTCTCCCGGCATCACTGGTAATGTTTGCCATTTTCCATAAGCGCATCGTCGCTCATTTCAATGCCCGCAACCTGATCGTCGGGCTTGGCATGGGCGCGCTCATGTGGGGTGCCTACGGTTTGCAGACGGTCGGCCTGGCGCAGACCACGGCAGGCAAGAATGCTTTTTTGACGGGCACGTATTGCATCCTTGTGCCGTTCGCGAGCTATTTTCTGAGCGGCGAAAAGCTCACCCGCTACAACCTGGGTGCAGCACTGCTGTGCTTGGCGGGCATTGGCCTGGTGGCGCTCGATAGCGTCGAGTTCAACATCGGTGACGTCATTACGCTGGCGGGTGCGGTCTTTTTCGCCATCCAGATGGCGGTGACCGCCAAGTACGGTCGCAAAATGGACATCAACGTCATCACGTTTTGGATGTTTATGGGCAACGGCGTGCTGAGCCTGGTCTCGTCGCTGCTATTCGAGACCCAAGCGCCTCTGTCCGTGTGGACGCCGAGCTTTATCGGTGCGATGGCGTTTCTCTCGGTGGGCTGTACGTGCGTGGCCCTGCTCATCCAAAACGTCGGCCTGGCGCATGTCCCGGCCTCGACGGGCTCGCTGCTCCTTTCCATGGAGTCGCCTTCGGGTGCGCTGTTCTCGGTGCTGCTGATGGGGGAGGCGCTCACCTCGCGCCTGCTCGCCGGCTTCGCCCTCATCTTCCTATCGATTATTTTGAGCGAGACGCATTTCGACTTTTTGCGCAAAAAGCCGCGAACGCGATTGTAAACAACTTGTTGCGCCGCCCTTCTGGGGTGGCGTTTTTTTATGCCTCGCCTTTAAAGTTATGCATTGCACTTTAGAACATGAAAGTGCCTACTGCTAAAACTTCACTGGAGGGCATCTATGGCACCAGCTCTGTCCGATTTTCAACCGCAATCAGCGCCCAAGGCCACCGCGGCGGCGCAGGCCGCTATCGGTGACGGTCTTGTTGCAGAGGCTCAGGCTTTTTCAGGCGAGCTCGCTGCGTGGCGACACGATTTGCACCAGATGCCCGAGCTGGGTAATAGCCTCCCGCAGACCTCTGCGTATATCCAGGCGCGCCTGACCGAGATGGACATCCCGTTTGCCACGCTCGTCGATGGTTCCTGTGTTGTGGGCCTTGTCGGTGCCGGTGCCACCGCGGCCCAAGGCAATGGCGTCTGCACGGACGAACAGGCCGGAACGGTCATTATGCTGCGTGGCGACATGGATGCCCTGCCCGTTGCCGAAGAGTCGGGCGAGCCTTTCGCCTCTACGAACGGCTGCATGCATGCTTGCGGTCACGATATGCACGCGACGGCGCTGCTTGGTGCGGCGCGCCTGCTCAAGGCCCGCGAGGCCGAGCTTGTCGACGCCAACGCTACTGTCAAACTGCTGTTCCAGCCGGGCGAGGAGACCTTTGAGGGTGCCCGCGCCGCCATCGCCGACGGTCTGCTGCGGAACCCGCGTCCTCAGGCGGCTTTTGCCATGCATGTTAACAGCCAATCGCCGCTTGGCCTGGTGCTCTATGGGAGCCCGGCGCTCTCGGGCGTGTACGGTTTCCGCATCACGCTGCAGGGCAAGGGCGGCCATGGCTCGAGCCCCGAGATCTGCATCGACCCCATCACGGCCGGCGTCCATGTGCATCTGGCGCTTCAGGAGCTCATCTCCCGCGAGGTGCCGGCGGCCAAGGAGGTCGCACTGACTGTCGGTAAGTTCGCCGGCGGTCAGGCCGCAAATGTCATCCCCGACACTTGTGTGCTCGAGGGAACGCTGCGCGGCTTCGACGTCGAGCTCATGGAGCACCTCAAGGAGCGTATCGCCGAGGTCGTCAACGGCGTGGCCGCAACGTATCGCACGCCGGCCACCATCGAGACGCTCTCGGATGTTCCCCCGCTCGTGCTCGATGACGACATGACCCAGGCTTCGCTTGGCTATGTGGGTGCGACGCTGCCCAAGGCCGCCTTCTTGCCGCTGTTCCATGCCATGGCGAGCGAGGACTTTGCGCTTATCTCGAGCGAGATGCCGAGTGCGTACTTTACGATCGGCGCAGCAGTGTCCGATACGGACGAGCACTTTGCCCAACACCATCCCAAGGCACGCTTTAGCGATGCCGAGCTGCCGCTCGGCGCCGCGGCTTATGCGGCAGTCGCTTTGGGCTACATCGCCGACCACCGGTAGCACCCAATCTTGCTACTCGTTTGTTTAAAAAGGAGCAGTATGTCCCAGCAGCGTAAGTTCTTCCCCGGCTGGCTCGTGGTGGCTTCCGGCTTTGTCATCATGGCCACGTGCTACACGATTTTCGTTAACTGCATGAGCCTGTTTCAGCCGCTCGTCGTCAGCGACCTGGGCATCACGCTTGCGCAGTACAACATCTCCAACGCCATCTCCACCGTGGTGAGCGTTATCGGCTCACTTGTGATCGGTCATGTTGCCGATAAAGTAAGCGGTCGCGTTTTGGGCTCCCTCACTGTAATCGCCACCTCTGCCGTTCTTGCCGGCATGAGCTTTGTCGGTGAGCTGTGGCAGGTCTACGTGCTCTTTGCCGTCTCGGGCTGCTTTGCCGTTGCCTCGACCCGCCTGCTCATTAGTCTCGTCACTGCTAACTGGTTTACGGCCAAGCGAGGCCTTGCCATCTCCATCGCACTTTCGGGCTCGGGCTTTGGCGGCGCTATTCTGTCTCCCATCGTGAGCTCGCTTATCGTGAGCGTTGGCTGGCGTTCCGCCTTCCTGGTGCTCGCGGCTATCTGCATGGTGGCGGCGCTGCCCATCACGGCCTATTCCTTCCGCACCAAGCCTTCCGAGATCGGCCTTAAGCCGCTCGGCGAGAACCCGGGCGATCCGTCCGTCTCGACGGCCGGCGACAAGGACGAGCACACGGCGCCCGAGGTTAACGTTGGCTGGTCTCGCATCAAGAAGAGCCCGGCGTTTTGGCTGCTTGTCGTCGCCTTCCTCTTTATGGGGCTCGTTAACGGCGCTGTCTTGCCCAACCAGGTCACCAACATGACGAGCGTTACCGTCAACGGCGCCAAGATCGTCACGGGCGGCCACGATCCCATGTGGGCAGGTACCGTGCTTTCGGCCTACATGGTCACCGTCGTTATCGCCAAGATTTCGCTCGGTGCGATCTATGACCGCTTTGGTCTGCGCTTTGGCAATATCCTTGGCTCCATTGCGTGCATTATCGCCTGCGTCGCCCTGTGCTTCCCCGCGACCGATCTTGGTCCCATCGTGGCTGCCGTGAGCTTTGGTATCGGAACGTGCATGGGCACCATTACGCCCACGATCGCTGCGTCTAAACAGTTTGGCATGGCCGACCTGGGTAAGGTCACGGGCACTATTACCTCGCTCGAGATGGTCGGCGGTACCATGGGCGCCATCGTCTCGGGTGTGCTGTTCGACGCTACGGGCTCCTTTGCGAGCACCTGGATCGTGTGCCTGATGTGCTCCGTGATTATGCTTGTGTTCCTGTTGGCGTCCGAGCCCATCGCTGCCAAGCTGCGCGCGAGCGTGGCGGGGGGTAGACGTCCGTCGCTCTTTTCTGTTCGCCCCGTTCTGTCCGTGGCTGCCCTGGAAGCCGAATGGATGCTCGTACCATCATTCGGTTTCCAAGGCGGCCACGGGCCTACGAAATGATCCGTTTTCCTCCGTCCTCAACAGATCACGTGATTCGAAAGAGACGGAGGAAAACGGATCCCAAACAGCGGCGGTGCGTCTGGCCGAACGAGCCCCCATACCCTCGTTCGGTCAGACGCGCCACCGCGTTTTGTTTTTGTGCCGTATAATGACCACTACCTATGACGCGATACAAAAGAAAGGTGTTTGCCCATGCAGGCACAGAAGGCGGAGGGAACCCGCGACCTTATCGGCGCCGAGATGCGCGCCTGGCAAAAGATGCAGCAGATTGCGGCCGGCGTATTCGAGCCGTTTGGCTTTAAGCCTATCGAGACGCCCGCGATCGAGCAGGTGGACGTCTTTGTCCACGGCATCGGCCAGTCGACCGACGTCGTGCGCAAGGAGATGTTCCGCGTCTTTAGCGGCGCCAACCTGGAGCGCGTCTTTACTGAGGGCACCGACACCAAGCTCAAGCCCAAGCAGCGCCTGGCGCTTCGTCCCGAGGGCACGGCCGGTGTGGTGCGCGCCGTCGTGGAGAACAACCTGGTGCCCCAGGGCTCCACGCCGTTTAAGGCTTACTACGCCGAGGCCATGTTCCGCGGCGAGCGTCCCCAGAAGGGCCGCCTGCGCCAGTTCCATCAGGTGGGCATCGAGTGGCTCGGCGCTCCCGATCCGGCGGCAGACGCCGAGTGCATCATCATGCTCATGGAGTTCTACAAGCGCCTGGGCTTCGACCTTTCCAAGCTTCGTCTGCTCATCAACTCGATGGGTGACGCCCAGTGCCGTCCGGCTTACCGCGAGCAGGTTAAGAAGTTCATCCTCAATCACGCAGACGAGATGTGCGACGAGTGCCGCGAGCGCGCCGAGCTTAACCCGCTGCGCGCCTTCGACTGCAAGAACGACCACTGCCGCGAGATCATGGCCGAGGCTCCGCTGATGGGTGACAACCTGTGCGACGAGTGCCGCGAGCACTACGAGCAGGTCAAGCGCTATCTGGATGCCGCCGGTATCGAGTATGTCGAGGATCCCACCTTGGTGCGCGGCCTGGACTACTACACCCGTACTGTCTTTGAGGTCGAGGCCCCTGGCGCCGGCGTCGGGTCCATCGGTGGCGGCGGCCGCTATGACGGCCTGGTCGAGCTCGAGGGTGGCAAGCCCACGGCGGGCGTCGGCTTTGCCGTCGGTTTTGAGCGCGCCCTGCTGGCCCTGCAGGCCTTTGGCAGCGATTTGGGTGCCGATGAGGCCCCGTGCGTCTATGTCGCCAACGCCGGCAAGGAGCTGCGTCAGAACGTCTTTGCCATTACGCAGGAGCTTCGCGCCGCAGGTATCGTGACCGAGGCCGACTATCAGGGCCGTTCGCTCAAGGCCCAGTTTAAGCAAGCCGATAAGGTAGGCGCCAAGCTCATCTTGGTCCTGGGTGGCGACGAGCTTGCCGCCGGCAAGGTCAAAGTGCGCGACATGCAGAGCCATGACGAGGTGCTCGCCGATCTGGACAACGTCGTCGAGGCGGTTCGCGAGCGCCTGTAGCGCATCTTTTTGAGCTTCGGGCCTGCTAACGTGCCCTGCTCATGGAGAGCGATTGTTACGGGGGTGTTTCGCTTTTATGCGGAATGCCCCCGTTTACGTATGCCGCCCACCGAGAAATACGACCATTTAGGGCAAAAACCTTTGCAATGCAGAAAATACTTTTGTGTGGTAAAGCGCAATCAGTGTCGAAAGTATTTCTCAAGCGCCTATAATGAATACCGCATGTTACGTGCATAGAAGGAGGAATGGGAGGAAACGTGGCTGAGAACCTAAGCAACCAGTCTGTACCCGAAGCCGCGGCGCGCGTCGCTGCCGTGGTCAACCGCCTCGTTAACCGAATCGGCTCGAATGCCGAGTCCAGGGAGCGTCTCGCCGAGATCGAGATCCCCGAGGAGCTGCGCGACAATCTGGCGCTGTTCTTGCGCCTGGAGCGCCGTGTGCTTAGCGAGTATGATCCCGAGATCGCGGACCTGTTCGACAAGATTTTGACAGCCGAGATTGTGGTCAATGCCGGCAACCCCGGTACCTGCGCTGCCGACGAAGCCGTCGACGAGCAGGGCGTGCCCACCGCCGACGAGCCCACTGCCGTGGCATTTCGTGAGGTCGTCGATTTGATCGACAGCCTGCCGCTCGATAAGCAGCAGGTCATCGTTCGCGCCTTTACGAGCTTTTTCCATCTGGCAAACCTGTCGGAGGAGAACTACCGTGTGGCGCAGCTGCGCGAGCGCGAGGCCGGTGCGTCGACCGATACCGAGGTCGATCCTGCCAACGAGCTTACCGTTGCCTATCACCAGCTGGTGAATGAGCTGGGTGTCGAGGGTGCCAACGAGCTGCTCGACAAGCTCGAGTTCCACCCTGTCTTTACCGCACATCCCACCGAGGCCCGTCGTAAGGCCGTCGAGGGCAAGATCCGCCGTATCTCCAACCTGCTGGAGGAGCGTCCGCGTCTGGGCGGCTCCGACCTGGTGGAGAACGAGCGCCATATGCTGCAGGAGATCGACGCCCTGGTGCGTACGAGTCCCATCGCGCTCAAGAAGCCCACGCCGGTCGAGGAAGCCGATACCATCATCGACATCTTCGATAACACGCTGTTCGACGTTATCCCCGTTATCTATCGTCGTTTTGACGATTGGGTGCTGGGCGACAAGGCCGGTACTGTGCCGCCGCTGTGCCCGGCGTTCTTCCATCCCGGCAGCTGGATCGGTTCCGACCGCGACGGTAACCCCAACGTCACCGCCAAGGTGAGCCGTGAGGTCGCCGCCAAGTACTTTACGCACATGGTGCTCAAGCTCGAGGACAAGTGCCGCCACATCGGCCGCAACCTCACGCTCGAGGCCACCTACAGCAAGCCGTCGGCCGAGCTCATTAACCTGTGGAACCATCAGGTCGAGATGAGCCCTCGGTACACGGCCCGCGCCGAGCTGATCTCCGAGCACGAGCCGCATCGCGCCGTCATGCTCGTCATGGCCGACCGTCTGAACGCCACCGTGCGCCGTATCACCGACACCATGTACCACAGCGCCGACGAGTTCCTGGATGACCTGCGCGTCGTCCAGCGTTCGCTGGCCGCCTGCGGTGCCGTCCGTGCTGCCTACGGCCCGGTCCAAACCATCATCTGGCAGGTCGAGTCCTTCGGCTTCCATATGGTCGAGATGGAGTTCCGTCAGCACTCCGTGGTGCATGCCCGCGCCCTCAAGGATATCCACGAGAACGGTATCCATGGCGACCTGCAGCCCATGACGCGCGAGGTCATCGATACCTTCCGCGCTATCGGCTCCATCCAAAAGCGCTACGGCAAGAAGATGGCGCACCGCTACATCATCTCGTTTACCAAGAGCGCTCAGCATGTGGCCGACGTCTTTGAGCTGGCGCACCTGTCCTTTGCACACGAGGAGGATGTCCCCGAGCTCGACGTGATCCCGTTGTTCGAGCAGCTCGAGGACCTCGAGGGCTGCGTCGACGTGCTCGACCAGATGCTTACGCTGCCCGTGGTGCAAAAGCGCCTTGCCCAGACCAACCGCCGCATGGAGGTCATGCTGGGCTATTCCGACTCCTCCAAGGACGCCGGTCCTACCACGGCCATGCTCGCGCTGCACTCCGCGCAGGAGCGCATCGCCAAGTGGGCCGAGAAGAACGATATCGACCTGGTGCTCATGCACGGTCGCGGCGGTGCCGTGGGCCGTGGCGGCGGCCCGGCCAACAAGGCCGTGCTGGCGCAGCCCAAGGGTTCGGTCAACTGCTTCTTTAAGCTTACCGAGCAGGGCGAAGTCATCTTTGCCCGTTACGGCAACCGCACGCTGGCTCAGCGCCATGTTGAGTCCGTTGCCGCCGCAACGCTTTTGCAGTCGGCCCCGAGTGTCGAGAAGACCAACACCGAGACCACGCAGAAGTTCTGGGATATGGCCGAGAAGCTCAACACTGCAAGCCACGAACGCTATCTGGACCTGCTGAACACCGAGGACTTTACACCGTGGTTCTCGACCGTGACGCCGCTGACCGAGGTCGGTCTGCTGCCGATCGGCTCGCGTCCGGCCAAGCGCGGTCTGGGTGCGAAGTCACTCGACGACCTGCGTACCATTCCGTGGATCTTCAGCTGGAGCCAGGCGCGCATTAACCTGGCCGCTTGGTACGGTCTGGGCACCGCCTGCGAGCAGCTTGGCGATCTTGACCAGCTCAAGGCTGCCTACCAAGAGTGGCCGTTCTTCCGCACCTTTATCGACAATATTGAGATGTCGATCGCCAAGACCGATCAGCGCATCGCCAAGATGTATCTGCATCTGGGCGACCGCGATGATCTGTCCAAGAAGGTCTTTACCGAGATGCAGCTCACCCGTAAGTGGGTCCTTGCCATCGTCGGTGATGAGTGGCCGCTGCAGCGTCGTCGCGTGCTCGGCTGCGCCGTTCGCGTGCGTAACCCCTACGTCGACGCTCTGTCCATCGCCCAGGTCCGCGCCCTTCGCGAGGTGCGCATGAATCAGGACGAGATGGCCGAGGAGAAGAAGGCCGAGTACATGAGCCTGATTCTTTCGACTGTGACCGGCGTCTCGGCAGGATTGCAGAACACGGGGTAATCGATAGCCCTGTGGCTCTCACCGGGACCCGATGGGTTTCCCTCTGAATGCGTCCTCGCACTTGAAGCCCCCTTATCCTGCTCCTTCGGAGCTGCGGATAAGGGGGTTTCCTGGTCTGCGGAATGTTCTGAAAACTAAGTCCAGCACGGGTCCTGTGTTACCACCGCAGGGGGGGGGTGCGATTCCTAAATCGCTCACTTTATCTAATAAGATATTTAGCGAGGCCGGAGCTTTAGCTCCGGCCTCTCCATATAAGGGCTCGGCAAAGCCGAGCCACCAAATATATATCAGCCCCAGAACATGTTTGAGAACGGCGCATGGAGTACGTGGACGCAGGCCCCGAATCGGTGTTGCCTCCCGGCGCATTCCGCAGGGGGAGCGATATTTTGTAGCACGAAGTGCGCAGCAAAATATCGCTCATGCCCGAGGACGCGCCGGGAGGCAACACCGATTCGGGGCCGGACACACGGATTTACCTGCGCATTTACAAATTCGTAAACTTTTTTGAAAAAAGTGCTTGCACAGTTCTCGAATCATAGGTTATTATCTTCCTCGTTGAACGCGCGGGTCCAACAAAACGAACCGTGAATCAACAACATAGCATGTCGGAGTGGCGGAATTGGCAGACGCGCTAGCTTGAGGTGCTAGTGACCGCTTTTTGGTCATGCGGGTTCAAGTCCCGCCTCCGACACCATCGCATTTGAGAAGCCTCTTCGGAGGCTTTTTTGTTACCGATAGACGGTGGGGTCCACGATGGAAACGCTTGAACGCAACGAGTGGGCAGACGTTGCCCAACTAGTCGAGATCACGAGCGATGCTGTCATCATCTGCGAGCTCGACGGAACCATTCTGCATGTGAATAATCGCTTACTTGGTTTGATGTGCGAGGAACGCGCCGACGTCATCGGTGGAGATGTTAAAGACGTCCTGTACTCGTCCGCTTTTGAACGTGCGACGGAACATCGTCTGCCATTTGAAACTGATGGCTCCGAGAACGAACTGATGCTCAAGCTGAGTGACGGCTCCTTTATCCCCGTCTTGGTTCGTGCGGGCTCCGTAACGCCTCCACGCATCTTTGGGCGCCGCGCGCCACGTGTCTTGGTGGCGCTCCATAGCATCGAAGAACAGTATTCGCACGACCGACAGCTCAAGCGTGCGCTTTCGGAGCTTAGAGTGGCGAACAAGCGCCTCTCTGGCACGCTCTCGGTCATTATGAGCACTGTGGGCTTCGATGAGTTACCCAGCCTACTTGATACCGTTTTGAACCAGCTTGTAGGAACGCTCGATGCTTCGGGTGCCGCTATCTATTTTTCTGAGAGCGGCGGTTTTAAACTTCGCGGTGTTTCCAAGGAGCTGTACGACAGCTACCTGCCTGAGTTTTTGCCGTATGGCGCTGGCATTCCGACGTATGTTCTTCGTGAGTCGCGTGCCTGTCGCTTGTCGATTCAACAGGACCTTGAGGGTGATAAGGCCGCCTCCGGTATGTTTATGGACTTGGACAATCGTTCTAAGCACCTGTTGCGCATGCAGGATATGCCTCCGTACCGCAGCGAGATCTGTCTTCCCGTTTTTTACGGTACGCAGATTCTTGGCGTGCTGGAAGTTGGTTGGAAATGCCCTCAGGCACCGCTCGCCTATGACGTTAATGTACTCGAGGTCATTTGCGATTACCTGTCTATCCAGCTGGTCGGCATGGCATCGAGCCTTCGCTCCCGTCGCACGGCCGAGCTTGGCCGCTCGCTCAATGTCTTGCGTGATGAGTTGTTTGCCTTTCTAGACGATTCCGCCGCGGCTACCCAGGCGGTATCGTCCGAGATCTGCAATATGCTTAACTGCCATTTTTGCCCTGTTGAGTATGACGCCAGTCTGGATTCCTACGTCATAGATTTTGAAGGCGGCAGTCGCGTTGCTTTGCCGGACGATCCCGAGAAGCTTTTCTTTTCCACGACGGCGCCAGCGGCACGTCTGGGGGCTGGCCCTGATGGCTTTGAGGCATCTGTTTTGGGAGGTACGAGTGCCGAGGACCTTAAACACGTCCGTATAACTCGCGTTGACGAATCGATGCCTATGGGAGGCTGGCTTAGGGCGCATGGTCTGCCTTGTCAAGGTCTCTACGTCGACTCCGGCATCGAGGCGGGGCGCCCGCGCTCTGAGGGTGATGGCAAGCACAGTAACGACGCGATTGTTCCTGCTTCTGTTGCGAAGAGTCCGACGACGCGCGCGCTGCTGCTTCGTGATGGTAGCCAAGAGCCGATTGATGATCTTGAATATGACTACTTGGTGCACTTGGCGCATGACTTTGAACTGATCTACGAAGGCGAATCTCAAAAGCGCGAGGAGCGCCATATCGCTCAGACCCTCCAGATCGGCATGAGAAATTCCCTGGGGGATGTTCCGGGTATCGCAACCGATTCGGTGTACCTGTCGGCCACGAACTCGGCGTTGGTCGGCGGCGATTTCTATACGCTCATCCGTCTTCCCGACGACTGCGCCGTCATGATTTTGGGCGATGTGTCTGGCAAAGGCATTGAGGCCGCATCGATGTCCGCGCTCGTCAAGACGGCCCTGACGGCATATGCCTGGGAGGGCGCTGGCCCGGCCCGCATGGCACGCTCCCTTAACAGCATGCTCATGGGCTTTTCGAGGGTCGAGACGTTCGTGACGGCCTTTATCGCCAAGATTGACCTTAAAGCCGGACGCGCAACGTATTGTTCGGCGGGCCATCCTCCGACCATGGTCATCAGGCCAGAGTCGATGCCGCTGGGCGGCGGCGTGGCCCGCGGGGGAGAGGTCGAACTGCTTGGATGCCAATCGGGCGTAATCGGCGCATTCGAAGGCATGGTTTACGAGACGGGCGTGTTTACGTTCGCTCCTGGCGACATGCTCTTCATGTATACGGATGGAACGATTGAGGCCCGCGACCGCACCGGAGCGTTCTTTGGCGAGCAGCGCCTTCGTGACCTTCTGCTCTCTGTCTCGGGTGAGGGCGTATCGGGAATCTGCGGCAAGGTCTTGGGCGAGCTTGACCGATTTACCGAATCGGCGCTGGACGATGACATTGCATTGGTGTCCCTTGAGTTTTTACGGGGTCGTTCATAGACGACGCTGGGCGGGCTGAATCCGTACGGTTGGGGAAACGAATGCATCGAGTGGGCTTTTTTGGGGAACCATGGTCGTATGAATGAGTGGAATGACATAGCGGTTTTGACGCCACCAGGCGATATCGACATCGCCACGGTGCCTGCGCTGCGTCGGCGGCTGGATGCTTTGATTGGCCGCGGCGTGCGTCGTGTCGTCATCAACTGTCAGGCTGTTAGCTTTATCGATTCGACGGGCTTGGCATTCCTGCTTACGCGCGCTCGTGAGCTCATGAGGCGAGAAGGCCTGCTTTCGCTCGTCAATGCATCAGGTGAAGTTGTTCGCTTTTTGGAGATTGCTCGTCTTGTCGATATCCTTCATGTCGCGGGGCCGGCACGGGAGTCTATTCCCGCCATTCCGGTGGGGGAACTGCCTCGCTGGAGTAAGAGCGTCGAGGTCCGTCAGGGTATCGAGAATCTTCCATACTACCGACATCGCATCGCCGAACTCCTTGAATCGCTTCCGTTGCGCCGTGACGAGCGCTACGATGTCGCATTGGCGTCGGGGGAGGCGCTGGGTAATGCCTATGACCATGCGGGCGGTATCGGGTGCGTTCTGACGGTTCAGGCCTATGGCGATCGCGTTGTGGTTGAGGTGCTTGATCGAGGTGTCGGCTATTCTATCGATGAAACGAGCGAACCGGTCGCATCCGAGGAACGCGGCCGTGGCATCAAGCTTATGCGTATGCTCGTCGATAACGTGGAGGTTGCTCGTCGTACGGACGGCGCCGGCACGCGCGTGCAGATGGTGAAGCTGTTTAGCGGAGCACTGGAATCGTGTGCCTAGCCAATCGCTTTAGCGCGTTTAGCTACTAAGAACATGCGGCAGACAAGTTTTTTGAAAAAAGTACTTGCGTCTTTTGGACAACTCGCGTAAATTAATAACCCGCAAGCGGACATGGCTCAGTTGGTAGAGCACAACCTTGCCAAGGTTGGGGTCGCGGGTTCGAGCCCCGTTGTCCGCTCCATTTGGGCGTTTAGCTCAGGGGGAGAGCGCTTCCCTGACACGGAAGAGGTCAGAAGTTC
>OHYO01000646.1_pt1 | contig 14129 bp, 7 predicted proteins | sample 1580291 | NCBI WGS metagenome assembly OHYO01 (sample SAMEA3882526, study PRJEB24775) | human gut metagenome | biome: human-associated habitat; feature: intestine environment; material: feces | place: Netherlands | collected 2009/2010
GGCGTGCACGCCAGGGCAAACGTCGCCGCCAGCGCCAGGCACACGCGACCCACGCCGACCTCGGCAACCGCGCCGGCAAAGCCCACGACGCCCATCATGCTCGACACAAACCAGATACAGACGGTGAGCACTGCAGCAGCCGCGAACACGGCAAGCGAACGCTGGCGCTCGGAGATTGGGCCGGCATCCATACGACGCACGCGCTCGGGCTCGTTCATGCCCGAAAACACCAAGCCCACCGACACGATGACCGACGAGATAATCGCGTACGCGCCAAAGTTGAAGTACGACTCGAGCGTTGCGGCGGCCGTCGAGTCGACCTTGACCTGCTCGATCTCGACCTCGGCACGCTCGGTGGCCGCGTGTTCGGCAGCCTTGGCGACGTCACCGTTGGAGGCAGCAGGCTCAAGTGCGGCCGCAGCGCCCGCGAGCGAGATCCAGCGCGAGGCCTCGGCAGACGAAAGCGCCGCCGCCATAATGCCGGCACCGTAGGTCACATCGAGCTTGGGTAGGGACTCCCCCGCACGGGCGGCTGCAACGAGGTCGCCCTCAAACCCCTCCGGGATAAAGAACACGCAGTCGGCGCTGCCCTTGGCGCTGTTGCTCTTGGAGAGCGCGTCCGCAAGATCGTATGTATCGTCGCCGATGCCCGTGACCAGCTCAAAACGCGAACCCAGGTGCTTGGTAAGCGCACGCGAAAGGTCGCTATTGTCGCGGTCGACCACGATCACGTTGGTGTCGTAGGGCTCGTACTCGGTAAGCTGCGACGAGTTCCAGCTCACCGAGGCCGCGATGAATACGCCCATGAGCGAGATGAACACCGTATAGATGAGCAGGTAGAACGGGTGCGCCAGCGCCATGCGAAGCGCGGTCTTAAAGGTGCTCATAGCGGCTCCTTCCAAAGATCAGCGTGGCGGCGGCAACGAACAGCAGCGCCATCAGGACGAGCGCGCCGGCGCGAACGGCGAAGGGCCCCAGGTCTTCAAAGAAATACAGGCGGTTGAACATGTCGCAGATAAGCTTGACGGGGTTGAGCCAGCACTCAGCCGGGCAGGCGCGGGCGACGTCGTCGGCAAGCGCCATCGCCGGCTCGCCGTAGAGGCCGGAGAACAGGGCGCACGTGGTAGCAAAGCCCGTGAGGATGCCCGACTTGGACGCCTTGCCGCCCTTAACGGGAAGCGTGCCCACAAAGAGCCCCAAGCCCGTGGCGGCAAGCGCGGAAGCGGCGCCGCCCACCAGACACAGCCCCTCGCGCCCGCCAAAGTCGACGCCCACGACCAGGCGCACGTAGCCGATTGCGATCGCCATCGAGGCGAAGGAAACCAGCCACGAGCCGACAAAGATGCCGGCCAGCGACGCCGTCTTGGAAAGGCCGCCCACGCAGCGACGCGCGCCAAGGCCCGACAGATTGGGCTGCAGATCGACGACGCTCAAGGCGGCAAACTCGGCAGACATCATCGCGACCAGGCCAAAGAGCGCGTAATAGTAGATGACCGTGCCATCGGGCGTGGTGCGTGTCAGGCTTACGCGGCGGGTGCCGCCCTCGAGCGACAGGGCGCGCGCAACCGCCTCCGGGTCGGCGAGCGCCGCCGGGTTGTCCTGGGCAATCTGGGACATGAGCTCGGCATTTTGTGTATACGAGCTTGCCACCGTCTCCAAAATGCTGCGGTCGGTGAGCACCGACGACGCACGCGAGCTGTCGTAGCTCGACAGCAGCGTGAGCTTGGGTACGCCTGCGTCGTCGACCGTATAGATGCCCGCGACCTCGCCGGCCTTAAGCGCACGGTTCGCATCGGCTGCGTCGTCGCACTCGTGAATCTCGAGCAGCTGATCGTCGCTCTCCTTGGCGAGCGACGTCGCCACGTCCTTAAAGGTCGAGGCGTCCCAGGCCTCGTCCGCTATGACGGCAACCGGCACCGGGTCGACCGTGCCGTCGGAGCTCAGATTCGCAAACATAAACATGAACATCGTGGAAAGCGCGATGGGAAAGAGAGCGCCCCAGACCCACGTACTCGGTCGGCGCAGCAGCGTCTTGACCGTAATAATAATGGTGTTGAACATGGCTGCCCCCTAGTCGCGCAGCTCGCGGCCGGTGATCTCGAGGAACACGTCGTTGAGGGTCGGCGGCTCGGAATAAATGCGGCCAAGCGCCACGTCATGCGAGCGCAGCGCATCGAGAATGTCCGTCAGGTTATGCGGGCTCGCCTCGCACGAAAACGTGAGCTGGCCCGCCGTCGCCGACAGATCCAGGACATGCGGCAGGCTCGCGACGGCACCGAGCGCCGCGCTCGGCACCTCGCCGACCTCGATCACGATCTTCTCGCCCATCTGAATCATGCGCTTGAGTTCGTCGTTGGTGCCCTGCGCCAGCACGCGCCCGCCGTCCATGATCATGATGCGGCTGCAGATCTGCTCGACTTCCTCCATATAATGGCTGGTATACACCACCGTGGCGCCCTCGTCGCGCAGGCGGCAGATGCCCTCCAGGATGGCGTTGCGGCTCTGCGGGTCGACCGCCACCGTGGGCTCGTCAAAAAAGATGAGCTCGGGCTTGTGCGCGATGCCGCAGGCGATGTTGAGGCGACGCGCCAGGCCGCCCGAGAGCTTGCCGGGGCGGAACTTGGCAAAGTCGCCCAGGCCGACAAAGTCGATGGCCTCGTCGACCAGCGCGCGGCGGCGCTTGCGGTCGTTGACGTAGAGGCTGCAGAAATAGTCGATGTTCTCGCGCACCGTAAGCTCGTCGAACACCGCCACCTGCTGCGGCACCACGCCGATGCGGCGCTTGAGGTCGTAGCGGGCGGGCGTCATGGGCTCGCCGAACAGTTCGATGGTGCCCTTGTCGTAGGCGAGCAGCTGCAGGATGCAGTTGATGGACGTGGTCTTGCCCGAGCCGTTGGGGCCCAGCAGGCCAAAGATCTCGCCGGGGGCGATGCTCAGGTTAAAGTGGTCGAGCGCAATAAGATCGTCGTAGCGCTTGACGAGGTTTTCGACGTGGACGATGTCTGTCATGAGGCGGCCCTTCTGTTGATTGCGGCCCGGTACATTGCATCATCGCAGGAGCCGCCGACGCGCACCAGTGAGCTTTGTCACGAGTGCGAGGGGGCAGAGGTGAAACCCCCGCTCGCGCGAGCGATCGACGCCGCTTTGCCGCGCGGGAGGAATGTCACGGTTGCGCAGGCAGCCCCTCCACCGCGCGCGCCTTCGCGTACAATACCCGTATGAACAGGCTTTTCGACAAATCGATCGTGCTGGCGTGCTGTATTGCGGCCGCCATGGGTCTTGCTGTGGACGCTCGCCTGGTCGCGGCGTTTTGCCTTGGCGTTATTGCCACCTCGCTGGCCGAGGTCGTACAGGGAAACCGCGCCCGCCGTGTGAGCGAGGCCGCGAGCTACGCCTGCATCATCGCGGCTGTCTTCGTGCCGCCGTTTGTGCCGTTTGCGCCTCTCGCCCTCTATGACATCGCGCGACGCGTGCGCCGTGAACGCATCTGGCCCGCGCTGGCGATTGGCGCCGTGTTTGTCTGCGCGCTTGTCGCGGACCTTCGTGGTGGCGTGCTCACCACCCGAACGCTGCTGTTAACCGCCATCCTTTCGGTCGCCGCCACGTTGCTGTCGCTGCGCACCGCGCAGCTGGAGCGCGAACAGGAACGCATGCGTCGCACCCGCGACAAGCTGCAAGAACGCGCCCTGGCACTCGAGGCACGCAACCGCGACCTCGCCGACCGCCAGGACTACGAAGTCGAGCTCGCGACGCTCGCCGAACGCGCCCGTATCGCGCGCGAGATCCACGATAACGTGGGCCACCAGCTCACGCGCGCTTCGCTTCAAGCCGAGGCCCTGCGCGTGGTCCATGCCGATGAGCCCGGCGTCGCCGCCGATTTCGCCGACGTCAAACGCACGGTTGACGAGGCGCTCCAGCTCGTGCGCGCCAGCGTCCACGCGCTCAACGACAACGCCGTCGACCTTTCCGTGCAGCTCGAACGCATTGTTGAAGGCGCGCGCTCGGACGGCGGCCCGCAGATTGAGCTTGAAGTTATGGCCGAACATGCGCCCGCAAACGTCGCCAACTGCTTTGCAGCGGTCCTGCGCGAAGCGCTCTCCAATACCATGCGCCACGCTTGCGCCCAGACCGTCACCGTACGGTGCATGGAGCATCCGTCGTTTTACCAGCTCATTGTTACCGACGATGGCGTGGGTGAGGTCCAAGCAAGCGGCCGCGGCACCGCGGAGGGCATGGGGCTCGCCTCCATGCGCGAGCGCATCGAGGCGCTTGGCGGCACCTTCACCGCCGGCCCGCGCGCCGGCACCGGCGGCTGGCGTGTGTTTGCCACCGTTCCCAAACAGCAAGGAGATGAGGGCCGATGAGGCTCATCGTTGTCGACGACGACCGCTTGGTGGTCGATTCGCTCAAGATTATCCTGGGCGCCCAGCCGCAGATCGAGGTAGTGGGCACCGGCGCCAACGGCAACGACGCGGTTTCGCTCTATGCCGAACACGCGCCTGATATCGCACTGCTCGACATTCAGATGCCGGGACGCGACGGCCTATCGGCGGCGCGCGAAATCCTTGAGCGCGATCCTGCAGCACGCGTGGTGTTTCTGACAACATTCTCGGATGACGAGTACATTGTGTCGGCGCTTAAACTGGGCGCCCGCGGCTACCTGATTAAAACCGACGTCGCTGCCATCCCTCCCGCGTTGACGCAGGTCATGGATGGCAAACGCGTGCTCGAGGGCAAGGCGATCGAGGACGTCGATTTTGACGGAACGGACGTTGAGGCGGGCACGCCCCGCCGGCCTGCGGCCTTCGCCAGCCTAACCGACCGCGAATTCGAAGTCACCGAGCTCATCGCCCGCGGCCTCGATAACAAGGAGATCGCTGCCACCGCCTATATGGGCGAAGGCACCGTGCGCAACCACATCAGCTCAATCCTAGCCAAAATGGGGCTACGCAACCGCACCCAAATCGCCATCGCCTATCTGCGAGGCTAGCCGCTGGCTGCCGCCAATTTGATGCCATTTCAAAACTATGCCGGTTTACTACGATGAACCGCATATCTCCGACCACGGCAAATTGCGCACTTACAAAACCGCAGGTAGAACACTTGCGATATTTGCAAAAATGCGGGTGTGGTCAGGAATCTCGGATTCATCGTAGTAAACCGGCATAGTTTTGTTCGGGCGGCCCTGCACGAGTGTCTCCGCCAGCCTCGCGGGACCAAAATGAGCCGTTTTCCTCCGTCCCCAATGGATCAGCCGAAACCGCCCGCCACGAAATCGGCCCATCTACTACGTTTGACTCGATACCCCTGACCATACCTTCGTTTTGAACAAAACCGCAGGCGTTCTACCTGCGGTTTTGTTTTTGCGCTTTTCGGCATGGTTGGGGGTAAGGGGCTAAACGTAGTAGATGGGCCGGTTTCGTGGCGCGCCCTCCTCCCCAACGCACAAAAGCGCCACCACGGAGGAGGGAGATGCCTCCGTGGCGGCTGGGGGTAGGAGTAGGTCGGGATTTAGCCCTGCCGGCCGCCCGGGGCCTTTTGGCCCCGGGCGCTGTCGACGTGCCTAGCGCTTACGGATACCCCAGACCAGGGCTCCGACGCCGGCCATGGCGATGACAAATGTCATAAGCAGAGCGGCGGCCTGCTGGTCACCCGTGGTGGGCAGGAAACCCTTGACCGTCTTGACGATATTCGTCACGGTCTTGGGCGTGCCGGGATCGGGCGTCGGTACGGGCGTCTCGGGCTTCTTGTACGTGTTGTTGAACACGATACCCTCGACGCTCTTGTCGCCCTTGGTAAAGGCAACGTTCGCCTTGAGGTTGCCCTCGCCGTCGTCGACCACGTTAACGGTCGCGGTAAAGACGGACTTGTCGTAGGTCATACCGGCCTCGTCACCCTTGACCTCGCTGATGGTGTAGACGTACGTACCGGGCTCGTCGTACTCGAGCTTGTCGAAGTTGATCTTGCCGTCGGCATCGTTGGTAACCGTAGACTCGATGTTCTCGCCAACGAGCTTAAAGCTAAACTCGTCCTTCTTGAGCTCGCGTCCCTCGAGCACCTTGATGGCGCCGATGGAGACCTGCGTGGGCATGGCGTGATACTTGTTGGTAAAGCCAGCCGACTCGGTAGCTCCCTCGAGCTTGTGCGCCGCGGTCAGCGTGCCATCGCCGTTGTCAGAGACGGTGGTCACGACGGTGTAGGTCGTGCCGTCATAGGTGACGCCCTTGTACAGGCCGAGCGCGTTGGGGCAAGCCTCGCGCAGCGTGTACGTGTGCGTGCCGGGCGCCTCGTAGCGAATCGGGCTCAGCGTCACGGTGCCGTTAGCGTCGTTGGTGCCGTTAGCGACAACCACGTCGTCCTCGAGCAGCTCAAACGTGAACTCGCCGGCTGCAAGGTCGCGGCCGGTCAGACGCTTGACCGTCTTGACCTGATCGGTCACGGAAGAATCGGTGGGCGTCACGCCATAGGTGTTGGTGAACGTGAAGGCCGCACCGTCATCGCCGTCGCGCACGACGCTCAGATGTCCGGCACCATCGTCAGTCACGGTGTAGGAAACCTTGTGCGTGGCGTTGGCGTCGTTGGTCACGCCAGGGGCGCTACCGGACTCGGCCACCGTGTAGGTAAAGGTGTGCGAGCGCGGAGCGGTGGGGGCTGCGGGCTCGGACTCGTCGCCGGGCTCGTCAGCGTTGGCATCAGCGTCGGCGTCGGCCTCTGCCTCGTCAGCATCGACGTTGTCAGCTTCGTCTGCCTCGGCCTTATCGGTCGCATCGTCCGTCACGCCCAGAGCGCGGTTGAGGTCCTCGAGCGTAAAGTGGATCTTGCCAAAGTCCACGTTGCCAGCCGCGTCGTTGGTTGCGGTCGTGCGCTCGGGCATCGGGGCACCAGCCTCGTCGGCGGTCACGGTAAAGGTGAACTTGCCCGTGATGTCAGCCGGGGTCAGGCCCTCGGCAGCTTGGAGCTTCTTAGTGCCGGTGAGCGCGGCATCGACGGCTTCGGCGCCGTAGACGTTTTCGAACAAGGGCTCGACGCCGCCGTAGTCGACCGTTGCCGTCAGGGTACCGTCACCGTTGTCGACGACGATAACCTTAAAGCCAAAGCTCCACGTTGTAGCGGAAACGCCATTCGGCAGCCCGAATAAATCTTCGTAGGCCGTGTAGTTAATGGTCCAGGCGAGCTTACCGTCCTTATCGGTACGATAAGCAAGCCCAGCAGCCTCAAGATTAGCAAGCATCTCGGTGTCGTAGTGCAGCGCATCAAAGCTCACATGCCCGCCGATATTGGGCTTGAGGTTTTCGTAGCCCACAAGCTCGCCCTGATAGGCAATGCCGAACCAGAACTCGCCGTCGGCCATCGGGCGGCCGGTCAGAGTCTTGGTGGCAACGACCTGAGCGGCGGTGCCGCCAGGCGTGTTGGTCGTAGCGCTGTAACTGTTGTGGAACGGCACCAGGGCCTTCTCGACCTTGTTCTCGCCACTCTTGTGGACCGTCTCATGCGTGCCCTCGGGACCGCCGGAAACGGTCGTCGTAGCAGTGAGCGTGCCGGCGGTGTCGTCGGCGATGGCGATCGTCACCGTACGCACGGCGTCGTCGTAGGTGTAACCGGGCTGGCCGTCGTTCTTCTCGGCCACGGTGTACGTAAAGGTCTTGCCGGCGTCAGCCTGCGTAAATATAACCTCATGACCAGCCAGAATGTCGATCAGTCCGACCGTTGCCTCTGCCGCTGCGGGGGACTTGAAGCTATTAGCCCCGGGCAGCAGACCGAGCGCGCGAGCCGAAGCGTCGTCAGCAGGTGTCACGGTAAAGGTGAACTGACCCTCGGTCATGGGGCGGCCATCCAGATACTTGCTGAGCCACAGACCGCCGGCAGCGGTGTAGTTAAGCTCAGTGCGGTACGTGTTGGTAAAGCGTCCGTTTTCCTTCTTGGTGACGTTGGCGGTCAGGCTGCCATCGCCGTTCTCGGTCACGGTCACTTCGGCGGTTGCGACATGCGCGTCATACGTCATGCCGACCGTGCTGCCCGCGTTCTCGCGAATCTCGTACTTATAGGTTCCGGCGGCAGCGTAGTGAATCTTGCCGAACTTGATGGCGGCAATGCCGTCCTTCGCGTCCTTCTTGCTCACGGTTACGGTTGCGGGATCGGGCAGTGGGGCGTCTTCGGGGGCGGTGATGGTAAAGCTGAACTCGTCCCCATCCGTCCAGTCGCGGCCGCTGATGACCTTGCTCAGGTCAAAGTCGAGCTCCGCATCGAGCGGGGCCACGCTGTAGGTGTTCTTGAAAGTCGCAGCCGTGGCGTCCTTCAGGACATGCTCGGCCTTGAGGGTGCCGTCGCCGTTGTCCGTGATGGTGGTCTCGATGGTGTACTTGGCGTCACTGTAGGTGATGCCCTTGCTGGTGGTTCCGCCCTTGATCTCGCGCAGCGTGTAGGCGTGCTTGCCGGGCTTGTCGTATGCGACCTTGCCCATCGTGATCGCGCCGTCGGCAGCGTTAGTGCCGGTAGCGACAACCTTATCGCCCTCGACGAGCTCGAAGGAGAACTCGCCTTCCTTGAGCTCACGCCCGGTCAGGACCTTGTTCGCGGTGATCTGGTCGGTGACGCTCGTCTCGACAGGCGTCACGTTATAGGTATTGGTGAACGTGAAGGCCGCATCACCGTCCGGCTTGCGGGATACGCGCAGATTCCCCTTGCCGTCATCGGTCACGGTGAAGGAAACCTCGCGCGACGGCTTAGCGTCGTTGGTCACGCCAGCGACCTCACCGGACTCGGTCACGGTGTAGGTAAAGGTGTGCTCGCGCTTCTCGGGCTTCTCACCCACAGCCTTGTTAAGGTCGTCGAGCGTAAAGGTAATCTTGCCAAAGTCGACCTTGCCGTCAACGTCGTTGTGCACGCTCGTGCTCGCAGGCATAGGTGCGCCCTCTTCACCGGTCACGGTAAAGGTGAACTTGCCGGTGATATCAGCCGGGGTCAGAGCGTCGTCAACCTGCAGATTCTTGATACCCGCAAGCGATGCCTCGGTAGCATTCGTGGTGTAGGCGTTCTTGAACTCGATGCTCTTGACGTCCTTGGCGTCCTTCAGCTCGTGCGTGGCAACCAGCTGGCCCTTGCCGTTATCGGCGATGGTCGTCACGATGGTGTAGACCGCGTCATCGTAGTCAATACCGCCGGAGTTGCCCTTAACCTCATGCAGCTTGTAGGTGTGCTGGCCGATCTCGGTGTACTTGATGGCACTGAACGTCACCTTGCCGTCGGCAGCGTTCTTAACGGTCTCGATAAGCTCAGAGTCCTCATCCTTAATCTCGCGCAGCTCAAAGCTGAACTCACCGACCGTAAGGTCGCGCCCGGTCAGAGACTTGGTCACGGCAATCTGACTGGTTACGCTGGACTCAACAGGATTCGTAGCGTAGGCGTTCTTGAACTCGGTCTCACCCGAGGTCGCCTTCACGTCAGCGCTCAGTTCGCCCTTCTTATTGGGCTTCACCGTCACGGTGATCTCCGCGACGTTACCGCTGTAGGCGATGCCGTCAATCGTGGTCCCGGCGTGCTTTTCACTGACCTTGTAGACGTACGTGCCAGGTTCGGTGTATTCGACCGTGCCGAAGTCGATGACAGCCTTGCCCTTGTCGTCCAGGTCAGCCTTGCGCACGATCGCAGCCGTAGTCGCAGGCATCGGGGCGCCGTTCTCGGACGTCAGGCCAAACTCAAACGCGTCAGTATCCCTCCAGTCGCGGCCCTCGAGCACCTTGGTTAGACCAAAGCTGGCTTTGGTGTTCACCATTGCCGGCGTCATGTCATACGCAAAGCTGATCTTGCCGTTGTTGCCCAGGTAGGAATTGACATGCGTCGCGGCCGCCTTGGCGGACATGTTGTTCCACTTGGGGTTGAGAACGTCGGTCGCGGTGCCAGTGTTGTTGTCGCCCACACTCTCCTTGGTGGTGTGGAGCTCGTCGATAAAGGCTAGGCGCGCGGTTCCCACGCTAAACGAAAGGTTGCCGCCCTCGTCGGCAACAATAGCGCCGTCAAACTTCGCAGCGTCGCCGCCGATAAACTCGATGACGGTGGTGGCGGGCTTGGCCTCGCCGTTCTCGCCCTGCTCCTCAAACTCATCCTTGTAGTAATAGGTGCCGGTATCTGCCAGTGAATTCTTTGCGGGCTGTGTGCAGTCCTTGTCCGTGTAAATGGGAGTCTGCTTCTGGAAGTAGTAGTAGCGGTTGGTGTCGGCCGGCTCAAAGGTCGCAACCGTATCACCCAACGCACCACCGCTCCACTTGTTCGCGTAGAAGCTCACGGTCTTGGTGCCGTCAACGACAGTCGTATTATGCTCGATGTAGTCCTTGAGCCCCGTGACCTTCTCGGGCGTAAACAGGTTGTCAAGTGCGGCGCTCTTCACGCTCGAGGCATACTTCACCTGAATGGGCTTAACGTTGTCGACCGAAAGCTTGCCGTCTACGGTCTTAAAGTGGCTCAGCGGAATCAACGACGCAGGAATGTTAACCGTTACGATATCGCCCTTCTGGGGATTGTCAGCGCCAGCACGCTGCACGGTGATGAGCAGGTCTTTTGCCTTGCCGGTGAACTCGTATGTGTCGGTATTGGTTTCTTTGTTGAACGTCTTGCTCGCCTCGGTAAACGGCGTGCCGTTGATGACGACTTCGGTAAATCCGTCGACCTGCATAAAGTCGCCCAGCTCGTCGGTAAACGTAATGTAGCCGGACTTGGTCTCGTCGTAGCCCTTATGGATTTCGGTCGGATAAGGCGCCTCCGATGTGATGGCCTGTGAGATGTCGTCGAAGACCTTCTTGAGCTCTTCGGCGTTGGTCGCCGACTTGTAGTAGTCGGAGTTTTCCGCGCGTGTGCCAAGCTTGTCGCTCGCATACGACGTGGCATCGGGATAATTACTCGACACGGCGTGCATAAACTTGTTGACGTCGCTTGTCCCCTCTTTCGAGGGATCGTCAGCGGGGTCCGCTCCACTAAAGATGCCGATGGTATAAACGGTGGCTTTGCCATCCTTCATCTTCTTGGCAGCCGTCACGGCACCCTTGGCGACGTCAGAATCAAACTCGCTGAAGCTCGTTGGCTTGCCGTCGGTAAAGAACACAACGATCTTCTTGGCATCTGCGCGGCCAGAAGTGATATCCCCGGCCAGTTCCAGACCATAGTCGGCACGCGTGGCACCGCTTGGTTTGATTCCAGCAACTGTATCCTCAAGAACTTTCACGTTGCCGCCAGAGCAATCGGTCAAACCCTTCATCACCTGCGAGTTGTTGTACCAAAATTGCCCTTTCTTGTACTGGTCATTGCCGACCTTATTGGTCTTATCACCCGCAAACTTAACAATGGCAACCCTGTGCTGCCTATCGACACCCTCGATACCCTCGTTTTGCTTGGCAATGGTATTGATAAAGCTGTTCGCAGCGCTCTTCAGTGCATCGATACGCTTGGTGGAATCTCCGCCACCCATAGGATCATCCATCGAGCCAGAGGCATCCAGCACCATCACGATGTCAAGCGGCGTGGTGACCGTCACGGTTGAATTAGACGTCGAGGACATCGCCGAAAGCGTGGTCAAAAAGTCCGACTCTTCGTTTTCCCCGGTTGCCTTAACCGTCTTGTCGGTCCAGATTCGACCGACGTTTTGGGTTGTTACTTTATTACCGCCGTGGCCGGCTGCCCAGATTTCCCAGCGCCCACTGGTATCGGGGTCGACGACCGTTCCGCTTACTGTCGGCCCGTCCATTCCGGTGCTGGACCTAGCGTTGGCCTCGGGCAGCATGGCAAATGCTGCCGCCGGCAACACCAGCACTACGGCAAGTATCACCGCCAAGAGACCCTTCGTGTACTTACCCATCGTGTCTCCCTTCTCGCGGTCTCAGACTTTGCATCAGCCTAAAGTTACGGAATGAGACACAATTTGGGCAGGTGACACACGTTCCAGATTCGGTTTTGGGCGTGAGACAAATGTCTCACCAAAGTTGAGACACGAGGGTTTTCGCAGGAAAACGAGTGCGACTCAAGATTGACGGGGCAAAAGAGCCCGTTTTCCTCCGTCCCCGGGGGATCAATTGGTGGTGCTCGCCACAAAACCGGCCCATCTACTACGTTTGACCCGATACCCCCGACCATACCCGCATTTCATGAAAAACCGCAGGCTTTCTACCTGCGGTTTTTCATTTCGCATTACTTGCCGTGGTCGAGGACTGCCGCCTAAACGTAGTAGATGGGCCCATTTCGTGGCAGACGGGTCACGCGACAGCCCTCGCAAGGCCAAAATGGTCCGTTTTCCTCCGTCCACGGGAGTTAAAGGGCTGTTACGGATATGGTGCTATTTCAAAACTATGCCGGTTTACGGGGCTAAAGTCGGGACCCTCATCCATACCTTCATTTTTTGGAAAACGGCAGGCTATCTACCTGCGGTTTTGTTTTTGCGGTTTTCTATATGGTCGGAGGTTCGCTATCCAGCCCCGTAATCCGGCATAGTTTTGTTCGCGGCGGCTCCACCGCGCATTAAGCGCGGGGCCGGTGGGGCATTTTTGCCCCACCGGCCCCGTCTTCGCGTTACTCCGGCTTGGTTTCCACCGTGGGAGTCTTATCCGCCGCAACTGGAGTACGGGCGGTGTCCATAGTCAGGCAGTGCTTGGGGCAGCTCTCGATGCACTCGCCACACACCACACAAGCATACGGGTCAATCGACCACGTTCCGCCCTTGCGATCGACCGCGAGCGCGCCCGCCGGGCAGCGGCGCGCGCACATGCCGCAGCAGATGCACACGTCCATGTCGTTGACGATATGCCCGCGCAAGCGCTCGGGTGCCGTCAGCTTCTCCTGCGGATAGCGCACCGTGACCGGTTGCTTGACCATAGAGCCCAAGGCCGTCTTGGCAAATGTCAGTAAACTCATGCCGCGCCTACCTTTCCGTGCAGCTAATGCAGGGGTCGATGGTCAGGATAATCATGGGCACGTTGGCAAGGAGCACGCCCTGCAGCGCATGTGTCAGACCCACTAGGTTCTGCGACGTCGGCGTGCGCACGCGGAAGCGGTCCAGGTTCTTGGTGCCGTTACCGCGCACATAGTAATACGCCTCGCCGCGCGGCTGCTCAATCACAACCTCGCCGCGTGCGCCGTCGGCCGGCGTAAGCTTGGTGCGCCCGCCGATCCCGTCGTGCGGAATCTTGCCCACAAGCTCCTTAATGATGTCCATGGCCTGCGTGACCTCGGCACAGCGCACCTGGCAGCGGGCATAGCAGTCGCCATCGGTAGCAACGATGGGCTCAAACGCAGCCAGATCCGCATAGGCGCCGTCACCGAACATGCGCACGTCGTAATCCACGCCCGAGGCGCGGCCGAACGGGCCGACCATCGAAAGCTCCAGCGCGTCTTTCTTGCTAATCACGCCCACGCCATGCAGGCGCTCGCCACAGCTGTCGTCGTCCAAAAACGTATGCACCAGGGCCTCGTAGTCGGGACGCATGGCATCGAGCGTCTGGACAATTCCGGCCAGCTCGGAGTCCTCGATATCGTGCTTAAGGCCGCCGATCTCGTTAATCGACAAAATCACGCGGCCACCGCACGTGCTCTCGAAGATCTTGAGAATCTGCTCGCGCAGGGTCCACGAACGATAGAACAGCGCCTCAAAGCCAAAGGCATCGGCGAGCAGGCCCAGCCACAGCAGGTGCGAGTGAATGCGCGAAAGCTCGTGCAGAATGGTGCGAATATACTGCACGCGGCCGGGCACCTCGATGTCGAGCATGCGCTCGCAGGCGCTGGCATAACCGTAGCTGTGGCCCACGGCGCAGATGCCACAGATGCGCTCGGCGATGTAGCCAAACTGGTGCATGTCGCGCTTTTCGGTGAGCTTCTCGAGCCCGCGGTGCACAAAGCCGATCTGCGGAATTGCCTCGATGACGCGGTCGTCCTCGATTACCAGGTCCAGATGAAGCGGCTCGGGCAGCACCGGGTGCTGCGGGCCAAACGGAATAACGGAGCGATGTGCCATGGACCTTACGCCTCCTTTTTCTGCTTGTCGCGGGCGGCCTTGGCGGCAAGCGCCGCGCGGACCTTGGCCGCTTTCTCGGGATCCATGGCGGCGAGCTTTGCCTCCATCTCGGCAGCCTTGAGCGCGGCCTTCGCAGCAG
>OHYO01000659.1_pt1 | contig 13947 bp, 9 predicted proteins | sample 1580291 | NCBI WGS metagenome assembly OHYO01 (sample SAMEA3882526, study PRJEB24775) | human gut metagenome | biome: human-associated habitat; feature: intestine environment; material: feces | place: Netherlands | collected 2009/2010
GGGCTCGTTAGGGACTTGCACCCATTAGACAACACACATGCTAGTCAAACAAAAATCGCCGATGTTTTGCAGGGATGCAAAACACAGGCGATTGTAAGTGTAAGTGTGTACAAGTGAGATGGGCTATTAAGCTTCCTTCGCAACGTTTACGCGACGTTCCTTAATACGGGCCTTCTTACCAGTGAGGGCACGGAGGTAGTAAAGCTTAGCACGACGCACCTTACCATGCTTGTTGATTTCGATGCTTTCGATAGCCGGAGATTCGATTGGGAAGATACGTTCAACACCAATGTTACCAGACATCTTGCGAACCGTGAAACGCTTCTTGTCCTGATGACCAGAAATCTTGATGACAACGCCACGATAGAGCTGAACGCGCTCTTTGTTGCCTTCGACAATCTTGTAAGCTACGGTGATTGTGTCACCAGCCTTGAATTCGGGGAATGACTTGCCCGTAGCAAATGCTTCCTCAGCGATTTTAATTAAATCTGCCATTTTTTCTTTTGGTAATTTATTATGTTATTCGTCTGTGGGCGTAACGGGGAACTCTCATCCCGACAGCGGCCCATCAGAAAAGCGTTGCAAAATTACGATTTTTACGTGAATTACACAAGGTTACGCGCCACATTTTTATGAGAATGCCTAACAAATCAGCCGATTAGTCACGGGGAAAAGTCGAAGCGGGCGGTTTTTCCGGGCTTCCCGACGCATCAAATCGCCGCCTTTTTCCGCCAAAAGCCCCTGCGCATATAGAAATAGGCCAGGGTGGAGATGGGGATGGAATAAACAAACTCGCTGAGCCAACATACGGGCAGACTGCTGCGGAAATGGAAGATGGCCACGAAGACGAAGACCGTATAAATCAAAAGACTGACCGACTCCATCGCGAGCGCGGCCTTGGTGTTTCCAGAGCCAGATACGGCATGGAGGCACAATTGGGCGGGGATGCTGAAGACGTATGAGGAGAGGAGCACGTAAAGGGCTCCCTGGGCGTGGCGGATGAGCGCCGCGTCATCGGTGAAGATGTTCAAGACGTTGTATGAGAAAGTGGCGATGAGGAGAATGACGGGCACGAGGATGAGAAACGTGAGTTTCATCACGCGGTGTATCATGGGCATCACGCTGTCTTCGTTTCCTTGTCCGATGAAGTTGCTGACGAGGGTGGAGATGGTGGAACCGAAGGCCACGAGCGTCATAAAGGTGAAGGCAGAGACGTTGCGGATGATGTTGGTGGCGGCCAAATCATGCTGCCCAAGATGTTCAATGGCCAGAAAGAAAATAAACCACGTGCCGAGCGACAGGAAATTCTGTATCATTATCCACACGCTCAAATCGAACACGTTTTTCAGAATGCCAAAGCGGAAACGCAGCATGGCATTGAGGGCATATTTTGCGCAGTCGATGCGCCGCGAGGTATAGACAAGGAAGAAGAGGAAGGAAACGATTTCCGCCAAGGCCGAACCGATGGCCGCACCTTGTATGCCCAGAGCCGGGAAACCGAATTTGCCGAAGATCAAGACATAGTTGAAGACGACGTTGCTCAACACCATGACAAGGGAGTTGAGCGTGAGCGTGCGGGTGTTGGTGGTGCCGATATAAAAGGCGCGAAAAACGAGGGTGATGAAGGCAAAGGGGATGCCCGCCATGCGCCACGTCAGGTAGACATCTGAGGCGCAGGCGATTTCGGGAGAGCTGATGAGACTGTTCATCAAGCGGTCGCCAAAGAAAAAGACGAAGGCCACCAAGACGAGGGAAAGGAGGAGCAGGAAGAAGAGGCCGTGATAGAACACACTGCCGATGGTTGTGTAAGCACCCTCTCCGTTGCGGCGGCCGATGATGATTTGCACACCGATGCTGAAACCGAGGCCGAGCATAAACACCACGGTATAGGCGATACCGCCGAGAGCTGCGGCTCCCAATTCCACCTCCCCAACGCGTCCGAGATAGGCCGTGTCGGTCATGCCGATGAGCTGCTCCATCAACACACTAACGAGAATGGGCAACGCAATGGCGAGGATTCTTTTATAACTATAGTTGACTGTTTCCATTCATCTTTCGTTTCCAGATTTCATGCTATATCATCAGACTGCCCGTTGCTGCCAACTATCAAAGGCCCAGCAATCCCTTGACAAGGAAGAAGAGCATGGGGATGAAGAGGGCGGGCAGCAGATTGATGGTCTTGCAATCCTTGATGTTGAGCACGCCGAGGCCAGCGGCGGCAATCAAAACGCCTCCGACGATGCTGACCTCCGCGATGAGTTCTTCAGAGATGAAGGAGGCAGAAACTTTTGCGATGCCGTAGATGCTGGCCTGCCAAGCAAAGACGAAGAAGGCCGTGATGGCGGTGCCGAAACCATAGCTGGAGGCCACGACAACCATTGTCACGAGGTTGAGCGTGGCGGCCGTCATGAGGTAGGTGTTGTCGTTGAAGAGGGCGCTCAGCACGGGGCCCATCATCGAGAGCGTTCCGACGCAACAGAACAAGACACCCGTGGTGATGCCTTCTGCGAGGTTGGAACCGCCGGAAACGCGGCGCGTGGCACGCTCCAAGTGCTGGTCGAGCTTCAAGAAAGTGCCGATGAGCCCACCGATGGCCAGGCAGAAGATGAAGAGAACGGGATAGTGGCTTTTGATCATGTGTTCCATGGCCACATTGACACCGAGGACAATGGCGGCAAGGCCCATAGCGGTGTTGAGAACGGTGATGTATTTCTCGCGTATTCCCTTACGCGCCAAAGCACCAACAGCGCTGCCGACAACGACGGCGACTGCATTTAAGATAATTGCATACATAAAAAAGATGTGATAAGAAGGCCTCCGCCGTGTTTTCACGCCAGGGCCGGTTTAGGGAATCAGACTGTGGGCGGGGGAAAATACAGAGAATGCTGCACGATTTTTAACCAAATAGCATGGCGGTTGCAACACCGCTGCCCCCTAAAAGGTAGGGTGTTCAAAATGGGAATATTGAGTCGATGAAGATTGTACAGGAAAACCCTATCTGCGACCCGGCACGGGCTGAAAGCCCAACAAGTCCAAAGCCCAGGGCAACGCCCTGGGTGCCGTGTTCCCCGTTCGTGCGCCCTGTAAGGGCAAAAGTAAGCATCAACACTGCGCCCATACTTTTGCCCTTACAGGGCGTAGGCGTTTATGAACTAATACCCAGGGCGTTGCCCTGGGCTATGCACTTGCTGCCCTTTCAGGGCGCTCCTTTTCGCGCTTTGTTCGTTTATCATGTGCGCATGCTTCGCCGCTTGCTATTTGGCTCAAAACCGCGCAGATTGTTTCTGGATTATAACCACCCTACCTAAGAGCGCAGTCTGGTTCAGGTTTTTCAATTTCGAGACAAAGTTACAATTTGCTTTTCACATCCACAATTCTGAAAGGGATTTTATAGGGCCAAGCGGCACGAAAAAGAAGCAAAATGCCGCCGAAGGCCACGGCGGCCCAGAAAACCAAAAAGGCGCCCCGCGAATGCGGAGCGCCCTTTTTATTGAAAATGCATTAACATTCAGAGAGTGATTACTTTACGTAAACCTTCTTACCGTTAACGATGTAGAGACCCTTAGGAAGACCTACAGTTGAGTTAGCGCGAACCTTCACACCAGAGATAGTGTAGATGGCACCACCCTTAGCGTTAGAAACCACTGCGTTGTTGATACCGTTGATAACGTCTTCGATGTTGAGCGCGATGTCGCCATCTTCAGTCGTTTCAGGGATTTCAACGAAGTAACCAGTGCTGGCGTCAACAGTAGTGTTGTCAACAGAGTTCTTGATCACACCGTCGAGGAGCAAACCGAGGCCAGCATTAACAGTCAGCGAGTTCAAAGTACCCACCATACCATTCTGGTTGACGTGGTCGTAAACGTAAGTACCGTTAGCGAGTTCGCTTGCATCAGCAGCCTGGATACCAATCTGGAGATAGTTGATATCTTCGTCAGTCTTAACGATGAACGGAGTACCAGCCGGGATGATTTCAGACTCAGAGTAGAGCTGGAGCTGAGCCTTACCGTCCTTCTGTCCGAGGAGCTTGTAAGGAGCAGGTTCTACGTACTGGATGTCGAACGGCATCGTAACAATCTGATAAGCATTGGCCTTGACATTGTAAGTCATACCGTCGGCAACGACATCAGAAGAAACTTCGTCGAACACGAACAAAGAGCTTGCATCGCTGCCGCTCCAGTTAACCACGTTGTGGCTTGGATCAGCGTTCATGTAGCGACCTTCAACAAACTGGATGTTGAATACGCCAGGAAGCTTACCAGAAACGAGGGTGAACTTAGAATCTTCCTTAGTTGAGCTCAAACGCTGTGAGAGCTCCACTTCGTCCTTGTCTTCAACGCCGTCATACAAGTTGGCGATGTTGAGACCAGTTGCCAAGTTCTTGATAACGAATGAACCGTCGGCCTGCTTTCTGAGCTGCCATACAGCGTTCAAACGAGTGCTCTGGTTTTCGTCGTCCTTATAGCCCCAGTAAACGTTAGCAACAGTGTCGGCGTTGCGAGCATATACGATGTTACCATACTGATCATTCTGGTCGCCGTTTTGATTCTGGCTTACGCTCTTAATGCGAACGATTGCGCCGTCTTCAGGAACGATCAACTTGCTGTTGAACGTGCTGATTGCGCTGCGGAGCGCCTTCAACTGGTCTGCGATGGCAGTGAGGCTCAACGGAGAGTTAGCTTCAACATAAGAAGAAACATTGTCAACCGTTGTCTTCAAGCCGCTCTGAGCATCTGCAGGGAAGTAACCCCATGCTGTGCCCACCATGCCTTCAGCTTCAGCCTGAGCCTTAGCGTCCTTCAAGAGTTCGAGAAGTTCAGTGTCATCAGGATATGCATCGTTGAATTCCTTGATAACGGCTTCCAAAGATTCATAGTCAGCCTGAGTTGCAGAGCTGTCTGAAGCGAGCTTTTCAGCGTTGGCGATGGCGTTAGCCAACTTCTGGCGTACTTCTTCAGGAATCATGTTGTAACGTGGGTTGTCACCACCGTCCTTGTAGAAGCGCAATTCTGATACGTGCCAGCATGGGCCGAGGCCGTGGAGCTGGTTGACCTTGGTTCTGAGACCTACGAAACGAAGGTGCTGAACCGGCTTGCCCAAATCGATACGCATTACAGTCGTAGTGCTGTCGATTGTACCATCAGGGAAGTTAGTGGCATACTGGTAGATAACAGTGTCCTTGAACAAAGTATCTGTCCATGCTCCTTCAGGATCATCGCCGTCAGCCTGTGCAACGAGAGCGATGCGGCTTGGGTTACCACCACGGTTGTTGTGGCGCTGAGAGAACTTGAGGAAGAGCTTCTGGATTGGCTCGTCGCCGAGGTTCACCTGTGCCCAGTGGTATTCACCGTCTACATTACTTGACCACAGAGTGTGGTAGTAAGTACCGAGCTTGCCATCGAATGCATAAGCTTCCTTACCTTCAGAAGGTTCAGTTGCGTTGCACTTTTCGAAAGAAGAGACAAGACCTGCAGAAGCATACTTGTCGTCGAAAGATACGTCAGAATTAAGTTTATACTTCTCTGAAGTAGACTTAGCCTCATCAACCAAAGCGTGATACTTCTTCATGAAGCGTGCCTTTTCAACAACAGCGGTGAGCTGGTCTGCAACGTCACCAGGAACTTCCTTGATTGCGAACAAACAGCCTTGACTATTCTTGTCATTCCATCTAACGACATTCATAGCGGCATCGCAGTGCCACATGTTTCCACCATCGTCAGTGATGTAGAACATCAAACCAGCAACGGAGCCGTTCGGATTGAAAGTAACGTTGTTCTTAACAGTTGCGCCTTCAACGGTTGGGAACGTAGAAGAAGTGCTACCCTGCTTGCCGGCATAACGACCGGTTGCAAAGTTCTTGATGTAGTACTGACCATTACCTGCATCTTCAACAGTCCACAAGTATTTGGCATCGTTGAGGGTTGGAGGAACGTCGACAGCGACTTTGTCCCTCGTACACTTCATAGAGCCACCCGAATCAAACATACCGTCTTGTGAACGCTGGCTGATAAACATGTAGTACTTACCCGGAACGAGCATGATGCGGCCACCGTTGTTCAGCTTTTCCTGAGCATCAAGAATGTCCTGAACGATCTTTTCCTTGGCTTCCGCAGAAACAGCTTCGTTGCCCATAGCGTCGTTGGCTGCATTGTAAGCAGCTTCGAGCTTGTCGTGGAGACCCTGAGAGATGTTACCCGGCTGATCACCTACAGCAAATTCGAGATCAGAGAAACCATTCTTGAAGACTTCGTTGTAGACGGTCTCCAATTTCTCGTCAGCTGTTGGCTGATGAGGAGTGGCTTCATAGATTCGCCAGTTGTTGGTGTCAGTGTAAGTCGAGTAAGCTGGGCAATCCCAATAGCAGAGGTAAGTAGGGTTGCTGCCGTCTTCTGGCAACTTGCCTGCAAACACCCAGTCATTGCCTTCTGAATCTGGCTGCTTTTCGTTACCATCCATCTTACAGCGGAGGTCTGTCGAACCAGCCACACCCTTCAAAATGGTGCACTGGAAAGCTTCGCCATAAGACAAAGTGTGACCACCAGAGTAGATGTACTGCTTGTTGGAGAAGTTTTTCAGAACGAATACGCCATCGCCCTGCGCGTCTTCGCCAACCTTTACGAGTTCGTAAACACAGCTAGCGTCAACGGCTGCCTTGAAGGAGCCAGAGGGATTCAGATAGCCATTGCTTGACCAGCCAGCCTTGTTGCCGCCCTGCTGAAGCACCACGAACATACCGTTCTGCGGTGTCTCAATCTGGCTTTCTGCAACGTCCCACACGGTCCAATCGCGCTCAGCAGCAACTGCTGACAATGATCCTGCCACGAAGAGCAGCATCAAAGCAAGAAAATTGTAAATTTTCTTCATTGTGAGATGAGAATTTGAATTAAACAATTAGTGAATAAATAATTTGTAGATTTGATTATGTTAAGTTTCAGAGCAAGGCAATGCATGCCCAGCCCCAAATCATTTTCTTTTTCCATAACGGCTGCGCAACGTCAGCACACTCCTATATATATAAGTAGGTGGTCAAAATTATTTTTATAATATATGCCAAGAGCATTATTTTTACATTTGAAACGTCCTCTCGGGCGCATCTACTTACCTTGTTTTCAGTCGCAATGCCCGCATTGCTCCTTCAACCAAGGTGGCGTATCTGCATCCCGATAGAACATTTCAAATGTAAAAATAATTCTGACCACCTACTTAGGAGTGTTGCAGGCTGATAAGTGTACTCCTATAATATATAGTATCCTTTCTTGCTATTTCATCAATTCGGCGAGGCGTTTCTCCATCTCGTCTAAGTCAAGGTCGCGTGCAACGACGCGTCCTTCAGCGTTGACAAGGAGGTTGCCAGGCACGTAGCGGAGTCCCAGCGTCTGTGCGGCCTTGCTTTGGAAAGCCTTACCGTCGCAGATGACAGGCGCAGAGATGCTGTCGCGCTCCATCTGTTGCTTGCAGCCGTTGCGGTCTAAGTCCATTGAAAGGACAACGGCGCCGACGCGGTTGCCGTAGGCATTGTGCATGCGGCGCAGGCTTTCGGCGATGAGGCGGGAATTTCCGGCCCAGGAGGCGGTGAAGAAAACCACGAAGGGACGACCGCTGAATTGCGCCTTGTTGACAGGTTTTCCGGCAAGCGTTTCAAAAGAGAAATCAGGCAGCGTTTGGCCGGCGGCACCGTTGAGCTGCGCCAGCAGGCGTTCCGCCATCAGCGTGAGGGCAGCGTTGCGCGGTTGGGCTTTAGTGAGGTCTTTGAGCAGTGAACGCGTGGTGGCAGCATCGGGAGCTTGCGCGTAGGCGAAATATTTCTTGAATACCGCCACTGCCGCCAGTGTTTTTTTGTGTGTTCTGATAAACTCAGAGGCAGCGAGGCGCTGGTTGTTTTCCGGCAAGGTGTTTTGCTTCTGTCGGAAATCCGTGAGCAGTTCGTTTTCTTCCGACCCCGAGATGTCGGCCTCTCCCAATTTTGCCGCGTCACCCTTCATCTCGATGGTCTTTCCTGGTTCCGCCACGATGTAGGTCTGCGAGAAATTGGGATAGAGAAGCGTCAACACAGCTGGCGAAGTGAGTTGACATTCATAAGAGAATTTGCCGTCGTTGATGCGTATGGTGTCAACGCCAGACAAGGCTCCGTCGTCACTGTAGACATAAAATTCGGCCTGCTGGATGCCTGCGATTTTACCTTCGAAGATAAACTTGTCTTTGGGCTGCGAACAGGCGGCGAGCAACAGGGCCGACAGCGCGAGCAGCAAGCGTGAGTGGATGATTTTCATATCGTTGGAGATAAATGGAGGGAGTGTTTCGTGAAACTTCCCCTTTAGTTAGCGGGTATTTCCCCCTAAAAGAAACAAGAGCCAAAAGCCTTGTGCTTGCCAGATGCTGGCCGCCCGATGGAAATCGGCGGTTGGCATTGCAAACGCTGGTGCTTTTAGCTCTTGCTGCAGAAAAAATTATAAGGAATTATTCCTTTGATTATTTGATGAGACTCTGGAAAGTGGCGTCACCAAACAATTTGGCGAAGTCAAGATCCTTGGCTGCACGTGCCTTCAGAGAAGCGTCTTTAGCAAAAGCGTCCTTCAAGTTGGCAAGTGCCTGCGTGTTCTGGTTCGTGCGTGCTGAGAGGATGGCCTTCAAATAGCTCGTAGTGGCATCCGGAGCGGCAATCGTTGCGAGCGTCTGTGCGGCAGCGGCATAATCCTTGTTGAGAATCTGTGCCAAAGCAGCGCTGTTAGACTTCACGCCGGCGAGGTCCTGAGCAGCCTGAGCGTAGTTGCCCTTGGCGATGTTGAGGTTGCCGAGCACTTCCTTGTAGTTTTTAGCTTCGGCAGCCTTGCCGAGAGCCTGTTCAGCAGCTTCGGTGTTGCCTTCAACGAGGCTCAACAAAGCCATGTTGGCGTTGGCTTCGCTTGACTTGGCATTCTTCTGGAGCGCCTGTGCGAGATATTGCTTGGCAGCAGTCGTGTTGCCGCTCTTGAGCGCCAATTCAGCGAGGTTGTTGTATGCGCGGTAGTCGTTAGGATAGAGCTGAACCGTCTTCTTGTAGATTTCTTCCTTCTTGGCAGCGTCGTCGGTGAGCGTTGCAGCGTAGAGCAATTCTTCAACAGAGAGTTTAGAAGCGTCGTTCTTAAGCTGCTCTTCGATTTCGTCGTCGCTGCGGCCGATGATGTTGTAGTTGATGGTCAGACGGGCACGGCGCAATTCAGGCAGGATTTCGTTAGCCAATTCGTTGAAAGCAGCGGAGAGGCTGCGAATCTGCGTTTCGCGCTGTTCTGGGTCTTCATACATAGAGAGCACGCGGATGATCACTTCCTTGTCCTGGATGTTTGAAGCAGCCACGAGTTTCTGGAAGCCGTCCCAGTCTTCAGCCGTATAGCGGGTGTCGACATCAGTTTCCAACTTGTTTTTCTTCAAAGACTTCTTCACGTAAGCACTTGAAGTGCCGCCACGCTTTTCAGCCAACTTCTTGTTGAAGTCGAACTTACCTTCTGGCGAAGCATAAGCCGAAACTTCGATGTTGTCGAGCTGGAAGCCCTTCTGGTCGGCCTTGATTTCGCGGAGCGTCTTGACGAAGTCTTGAACAGACACGCTGTTGAGTTCGCTCGTGCGGATATTAGCCTGGTTGATGAGGTATTTGATTTGTGCTTCCTTGGTCTGAGCGATGGCATACTGATACTGGTCTTCGCCCGTTGCCGTGTTGGCGCTGGCAGCAGTGCGGTTGATCAGCGTGGAAGTGGCGATGACACCGTCGGCCACCTTCACTTCAGGCACCTTCACCTTCTTCTTTCCGACCTGTGCGTCGAAAGTGAGGTAGAGTTCGCTCTTGGCCATTTCAGGCACGTAGTTGAAGCTGTTCTTCATTGTGTAGTTGCCGCCAACCTTGTAAGAAATTTCAGTGTTGTTGGCCTGAACTTTCTCACCCTGGAATGTGGCAGACTGACCCTGTGCACTGCCTTCAGCATAGCGCAATACGGGGGTTACAGTCACAATGGCTTTTTTCTTCATGTATTTTTCAGGAAAGCGTCCGTTGATGGTCACAGGCACTTTACCGCCCACAGCCTCCATAGGAGAAGGGGTCACTGTGAAATTGTCGGCAGAGAGTTCGCCGAGCTTGTTACATGATGTTAGCGCTACAGACGAAGCGAGGGCTAACGAGAAATAGAGTTTGCTTTGCATGATTAATATTTGGTAGTTAAGTAGGTGTTTGGCAATGGCGGAAGGCGCTGTTCACGGTGTGGGAAATGGTGTGGAAAATTCTGTCTCCTCTTTTGGAGAGAGAATCCCATCGTTGCAGTGGATTATAGTTTCTCATTGCGGTTGGAATTTCAACCCCATCATAACTATGACCATCTGACGGAAAATCGAGAACAGGCATTGAAATGCGGTGCGTGCAAGCCTTTCGGTGCATACATTTTGCCGTTAAACGGGGCAAAGATAATAATTTATATCTATCGGGGGACGGACTGCCCTTTATTTTTTGAGTTTTTTACACCTATGTATATAGATAGCCGACGTGTTTCCCATCATTCGAAAAAAAAAATGTAACTTCGCGACATCTAAGTAACGACGAAGAATGATACGTAAATTCGACTTCTTGGTAATTGGTTCCGGTGTGGCCGGAATGAGTTATGCCCTCCAGGTGGCTGCCTCGGGCAAAGGCAAGGTGGCCCTCGTTTGCAAAACTTCTATTGAGGAGGCCAACACGGCCAAGGCGCAGGGCGGCATTGCCTCTGTGACGAACCTCAAAGTGGATGATTTCAACAAGCACATTCGCGACACGATGATTGCTGGCGATTACATCAGCGATCCGCGGGCCGTTGAACAGGTGGTGCGCAATGCGCCTGCCGGTATTGAGCGTCTGCTGAAGTGGGGCGTGAACTTCGACAAGAAAGAAGATGGTTCTTTCGACCTCCACCGCGAGGGCGGACACTCCGAATTTCGCATTCTCCATCATGCCGACGACACGGGCTTCGAAATTCAGCGCGGACTCATCGAGGCGGTGAAAAACACGCCGAACATCACGCTGCTGGAAAACCATTTCGCCGTGGAAATCATCACGCAGCACCATCTGGGTGTGGAAGTGACGCGGCGTACGCCCGACATTGAATGTTACGGTGCTTATGTGCTCGACCCCGACACGAAGAAAATCGACACCATTCTCTCGCGTGTCACGGTGCTGGCCACTGGTGGCTGCGGAGCGGTTTATGCCACTACCACCAATCCAGACATCGCCACGGGCGACGGCATTGCTATGGCCTATCGTGCCAAGGCAACGGTGAAGGATATGGAATTTATCCAGTTCCACCCAACGGCGCTCTTCCATTCTGGAGAAACGCATCCCGCCTATCTCATCACGGAGGCCATGCGCGGTTACGGCGGCATCCTTCGCCTGCCAAACGGCGAGGAGTTTATGCAGAAATACGACAAACGCCTCTCCCTGGCCCCGCGTGACATCGTGGCGCGTGCCATCGATAAGGAAATGAAAATCCACGGCATCGACCACGTCTGTCTTGACGTGACGCACAAAAACCCGGAAGAGACGAAACATCATTTCCCGAACATCTACGCCAAATGCCTCTCCATCGGCATTGACATCACGAAGCAATACATTCCCGTTGCCCCTTGCGCCCATTATCTCTGCGGCGGCATCAAGGTGGACCTCAACGCCTGCTCAAGCATCCATCGCCTCTATGCCGTTGGCGAATGCTCTTGCACAGGTCTGCACGGCGGAAACCGCTTGGCTTCCAATTCGCTCATTGAGGCTGTGGTTTATGCTGAAGCCGCTGCCAAACACTCGCTGGCACACATCGACGAATATGAATTCAACGAGCGTGTGCCGGAATGGAATGACGAGGGCACGATGAGCAACGAAGAGAAGGTGTTGATTGCACAGGACGTGCGCGAAGTGGAGCAGGTGATGTCGAATTATGTGGGCATCGTGCGTAGCGATCTGCGCCTCAAACGCGCATGGACGCGCCTCGATTTGCTCTATGAAGAGACCGAGGAACTGTTTAAGCGCGTGAAGGCCACCCGCGATATTTGCGAGCTCCGCAACATGATCAACGTGGGATATCTCATCACGCGGCAGGCCATTGAGCGCAAGGAAAGCCGTGGACTGCATTACACCATCGACTATCCGAAACACGCATACGACCAAAACTGAGAAGCGGTTTCCTCGGGAAAAAATAAGCTGAACAGAGAAACGCAGGTGGTCGAATCGGCTTTCGGCCACCTGCTTTCTATTGGTGAAACTTAGAAAGCATAAAGTCCGTTGCCCATTTAAAAAATGAATATGTCTTTAACATCCATCATACGCCCGTTTTTTGTTCGCCGCACGAACCGCCTTGAGCGCTATGCCACGCAGGCAGAAGAAGTGCAGCGCCAGGTGTTGGCACGTCTTGTCGGCCGTGCTGAAAATACGCTTTGGGGCAAGGAACACCAGTATGCCGACATCAGCAACTACGAACAGTTTGCCGAAAAGGTGCCCATCAGCACCTATGAGGAACTGAAAGGATATATCGACCGCATGCGTCATGGCGAGAGCGACATCCTCTGGCCGGGAACCGTGAAATGGTATGCCAAGTCGTCGGGAACCACCAACGACAAGAGCAAATTCATCCCCGTGAGCCGCGACGGCCTGCACGACACACACTATGCTGGAGGCACCGACTGCGTGAGCCTCTATTTGCGCAACAATCCCAAGAGCCGCCTTTTCGACGGTCGCGCCCTCATTCTGGGAGGCAGCCATGCACCCAACTATAATCTGCCGCATTCGCTTGTCGGCGATTTGAGTGCCATTTTGATTGAGAACATCAATCCGTTGGTCAACGTGGTGCGCACGCCACCAAAGCGTGTTGCCCTGCTCTCTGATTTCGAAGAGAAGCGCGACCGCATTGCCGAAATCGCTTCAAAGCAAAACGTGACGAACCTTTCGGGAGTGCCTTCATGGATGATGGCGGTGCTCAACCGCACGCTGGAAATCACCGGCAAGAGTTCCATCGACCAGGTGTGGCCCAATTTGGAAGTGTTCTTCCACGGCGGCGTGGCTTTCACGCCCTATCGTGAGCAATACCGTCAGCTCATCAAGAACGAGGGCATGCATTATATGGAGACCTACAACGCCTCTGAAGGTTTCTTCGGTTTGCAGGACGACCCTGCCGACGCGGCCATGATGCTGATGATTGACTACGGCGTCTTCTTCGAGTTCATCCCCTTGGAGGAAGTGGGACGCAAGGACGCGGTGGCTGTGCCTTTGTGGGGCGTTGAGAAGGGGCGCAACTATGCCATTGTCATCTCCACGACCTGCGGCCTCTGGCGCTACCAGATTGGCGACACGGTGAAGTTCACCTCCACCAACCCCTATAAGTTTGTCATTTCTGGCCGAACGAAGAGTTTCATCAATGCTTTCGGCGAAGAACTCATTGTTGACAACGCCGAAAAGGGGCTTGCCGAGGCTTGCCAGAAAACGGGCGCCGTGGTGAGCGAATATACTGCCGCACCGGTGTTTATGGATGCCGAAGGCCGCTGCCGCCATCAGTGGGTCATCGAATTTGAGAAAGCGCCGCAAGACCTCAAGGCTTTTGCCACTCTGCTTGACGAAGCGCTTCAGCGCATCAATTCCGACTATGAGGCCAAGCGTTACAAGAGTCTCACACTGCAGGCCCTTGAAATCATCCCAGCACGCCGTAACCTCTTCAACGACTGGCTCAAGAGTCGCGGAAAACTGGGTGGACAGAAAAGGTGCCACGCTTGGCAAACAACCGCGACATCATCGACCAGGTGCTCGCTCTCAACACCAACGAGGGATGAGACGTGGGGGTTGGATATAAACTGGTTGTTCCCTGCGTGGTTGGGGCAAAATTCAGGAAAAATCTCTGCGCGTTTTTTAGCCAAATAAAAAGTGGCGAAGCATGCGCACATGATAAACGAACAAAGCGCGAAAAGGAGCGCCCT
>OHYO01000681.1_pt1 | contig 13710 bp, 8 predicted proteins | sample 1580291 | NCBI WGS metagenome assembly OHYO01 (sample SAMEA3882526, study PRJEB24775) | human gut metagenome | biome: human-associated habitat; feature: intestine environment; material: feces | place: Netherlands | collected 2009/2010
ACGCCGCCGCGATTACGCATGCCGCCAGGGGAAACACCAGGCCGCCGTTGCGCAGAAACGTGGAACCCATGGCGCCCAGAGCGAGCAGCAGCCAGTCATGGCGCGCAAAGAGCACGGGCCTCTGTTCGCCCGCACGCTCGGCATTGGCATCGCGACGGGGCAGGCTGCATGCCACGAGCTTCACGGTCTGCACCAACAGCACCAAAAACGCGTCGGCAAAGAGCACGTCTTTGGTGAGCAACGCCGCGTAGTTGGAGAACATGGGCATAAACACAAAGAACAGCAAGATCGCGCCGCGGACCGGCAGGCTCACGCCCAACTTGCGCAGCGACGAGATGGAATAGGCCATGCAGGCGGCCGTAATGACGAACTGAGCGCAGGTGTAGATGGCAAGACCTGCGTTGGCGCTGTTGAATAGTGAAAGCCCCAGCTGGACGCACGAACCGATGATAGCCGTGTGCACCACGGGGTGATGTCCGTTGAGCAACACATTGGGATTGAGCAGACGCAGGTAGTCACTCGTGCCGTTGGGGTAGTTGAACCACTGGCGAATCTGTGCACCCGTATCTCCCATAAACAGGCCGGGCAGCGAAGCGATGAGCGTGGGCGCCCAGGCGATCATAAGCACCAGGAAGGGCCCGGCAAAGGGATGGACCGAGAGCACGGCGTGAGCCACACGCCATACGCGGCCAAAGTGCGCTTCGGAAAACGGAATGCGCCGAGAGCTCAGCCAATCCAGGCACTCAAAAGCCAAATAGAAGGCCACGATCGCTAAGAGCATCCAGCCCGCGCCGCCAATCCAGGCGCAGATGATGCGAGCTTTGTCGCCAAGGACAATCTCGGCCGAGTCAGTGAGGTCGTAGCTGCGGCCGAACACCATACAGATGGCGAAGAACAGCGACGGCAGAATGATCGATGGACGCCAGGTGTCGCCACGGCCAAAGAACACGTAGCGAAACGGCAGAGTGAGCAGGCAGGCAAGCGCAAGCAGCATGACCGCGTCGGTATGGCCGGCAAACGAGAGGAGCACCTCGTAGCACACGTACAGCATGCCCGAGGCGTTGGGGTCAATCGCCAAGACTGCGTTGCTCGACACCGGGGAGGGATCGATGGAAAACGCCGTGGTCGCCAACAGCGCGAGCAAAAATGCGATGAGCGTCTGCTTGGCGGGGTAGCGCTTAAACCAGACGATGCGGGCAGCGTCGCGCGCAGCCGTTGTGGAGAGGTCGGAATCCTTCACAGTCCGAAAGCCTTTCTAGAAACCTGCCAAAAAGGGACAGGTTTATTTTGGCAGGTTTTATCTGGGGAAACGTTACGGTTCTGTCATCGTTGCCCAGCGAACCACCACAAAGGTGCCTGTCCCCTTTGTGGTGGTTTTGGTGGCTAGGCGTCCAGGTAGACGCGCTGGGGTTGGTTGCGGCGACGAGCAAAGATGATGAGCGCCAGGCCCGCAATCACGAGTGGCAGACTCAACAGCTGACCCATCGTGATGACGCCTCCCAGCAGATAGCCCAGCTGCGCATCGGGCACGCGCACAAACTCAATCAAAAAGCGAACGATGCCGTAACCCATCACAAAGACGCCCATAAACGTGCCTTGGGGCAGTAGCGGCTTTTTGCGGCTGAGCACCTGCAGAATGCAAAAGAGCACGATGCCCTCAAGAAATGCCTCGTAGAGCTGGGAGGGGTGACGCGGCATATCGCCCGCAGTCCCGCCAAAGACCACGCCCCAGGGCAGATCGGTCGGCTTGCCCCACAGCTCACCGTTGACAAAGTTGGCGCAGCGTCCCAGACATAAGGCCAGCGGAGCACCGATAACGGCAAGGTCGGCGATGGTCCAGGCGTCGAGCTTGTACATGCGGCACACGAGCACGCCGCCGATGATGCCGCCCACCAGGCCGCCATGGAAGCTCATGCCGCCTTCATTGGTAGCAAAGATCTCGAGCGGATGCGCCCAGTAGTAGCCGTCGCCGTAAAAGATGACGTAGAACAGGCGGGCGCCAATGATAAGGCCAAAGACCACGCCGACCACGACACTCGTCAGGTCGTCAATCGTGATGTTAAAGCCCCAGCGACGCTGTGTGCGGTACATGACGACCGCCGTGAGCAGAGCTCCGACCACATAGGCCAAGCCGTACCAGTAGATGGTGATGGGCCCCGCCGAAATCGCGACGGGATCAAGCATATGGTAGAGGTCGTTGAGCATATCGGTCCCCCTGCTCCCTACATACAAATGCGGCCGCGGGCCTTGCGCTCGCAGCCGCATATTCGGGCGTGACGTCTATGCGGAGCATATCGCCCGCAGCTTTCACTTCTTAGAACGGCGCATACTCGTCGTACAGGTCATCGGTCTCGCCGGAGGCATTGACCTGCTCGACACGCGTAACGCCGGGCACGTGCTCCTTGAGGATACGCTCGATGCCCATGGAAAGCGTCAGGGCGCTCATGGGACAACCGGCACAGGCGCCCTGAAGCTCCAGCTTGACGACGCCCTCGTCATCAACGCCTATATACTCCATGTCGCCGCCGTCGGCCTGCAGGTTGGGGCGAATCTCTTCAAGAACCTTCTTAAGCAGCTCTTCGTTAACAGCCACAGGGGCTCCTTTCTCACAATAACGCGGGCACGCCCGCGGACAGAAGCTATGTTACTACAGCCATGTACCCGCTCACGAGCCGTCCATGCGCGCAGACGCGACTTTCATGAGTAGTCAATTTGGGACGGGGCTCTTTGAGCTGCGTTCGTCGTCAGATAGCGACAACGCATATTACTGTCGAGCCTGTCCCCCGGTACCAATCTGGACATCGACGATAACCTGGCGGTAGCTGATGCCACAGGAGTCGAGGATGCGGCGGCTGATGCGTCCGTCATCGGTGTCGGCGTACTTGTTGTCCAGGTAGACAACCTCGCCCACGCCCACCTGCGCCAAAATCTTGGCGCAGTCGTGGCACGGAAACAGCGTGACGTAGACCGTGGAACCCTCGAGGTCCTTGAGCGAACCACGGTAGTTGAGCACGGCGTTGGCCTCGGCGTGGACCACGTAGTTGTGCTTGTCCTGCAGCGGGTCGTCGCTCGTACCCCACGGGAAAAAGTCGTCGTTGAGCGCCGAGGGTGTACCGTTGTAGCCCACCGAAAGGATGCGGTGGTTGGTGTTGGCGATGCACGCACCCACCTGCGTGTTGGGGTCCTTGCTGCGGCGCTGCGCGGCGATGGCCACGCTCATAAAGAACTCGTCCCAGCTAATGACGTCCAGGCGCTTGCCTGACGAAGTTTGATGAAGATCGTCCGACATGGCAGACACCTCCGAAATCGCAATAGTTTGACCCATTGTAGCAGGTGGAAGGTGGAGACGTTTTTGTCCCATCGCCCCCATCGCTACGCGCGGCGTGGCTTTTGGTTGATGTGGTAGAGCTCGGCGAGACCCCGCAACGTCAGCGCATCGTCGACCGTCAGGCTATGGCCGACAAGGGCCGCAAGCGCCTCGGCATCGTCGCCGGTAATGACGATGGGCACGCTGCCCTCCCCCGCGGCCTTGGTCGCGCGCATCTCGGCGAGCACCATGTCGAGCATGCCGTCGATGCGGGCCACCTCGCCCAGAACCACGCCCGAGCGCATGGCCTCACGCGTGTTGCGACCAATCACATGCGTTGGCGCCGAAGGCTCAACCTGCGGCAGGCGCGCCGCAGCGGCCGAAAGCGACCGGGCACCGAGCGCCAGACCCGGCGCGATGACGCCGCCCACAAAGGTTCCGCGCGCATCGATGACCTCAATATTGGTCGTAGTGCCCAGGTCGATCACGATGCACGGAGAGCCGTAGACGGCACGGGCCGCCACGGCATCGGCGATGCGGTCGGGGCCGATCTCGGCCGGGTCGTCGTAGTGCACGGGCATGCCGGTCTTAAGTCCCGGTCCCACCGTGAGCACGCGTCCCGTGCAGGTACGGGAAAGCGCCGCCTTCCACGGACGCTCGAGCGCCGGGACCACGCAGCTCAGCACTGCGGCCGCGGGAACGAGTGCACCCGGCATGCCCGCATCGGCTGCCAGTGCGCACATGACCTGCGCGAGCCTCATGCGCGCTTCGTCGGCCGTAATGCTCGACGGCGTCGTGATCTCGCACGTCGCAAGCGGGCATTCCTGCGCCGCAGCCGAATCCTCGGCAAACAGACCAAAGCGAATGAACGTGTTACCCACGTCGACCGTCAATATATATGCGCACCCATTAAGCATCGTCGGCGCTCCTTTCGTCTGCCCAGCAGTATATCGCCTACCTAAACCAGTCATCCCAAAATGACTAGCTTGCGGCTATACTGGTGCGCGGTCGCGCGCGAGCTCACGCGGCGGCCCTTGGTAACCCGACTTCCCGCGCCGTATCCGTAGCGGCGCTCCCGGGGGAAGCGGATATACGCAAAGGAGTTCTATATGAGCAATCCCTCGAACCGCGCCTCGATGCGCGGGCAACTCACGCTGCGCGGCGTCGTCATCGGCGTCCTTGGCTGCGTGATCATCACGGCAAGCTCGGCCTACACCGCCCTCAAGATGGGCGCACTCCCCTGGCCGATCGTCTTCGCTGCCGTCATCTCGCTGTTCTTCCTTAAGCTCATGGGCAACGCCAGTCTCAACGAGGCAAACGTCACCCACACCATCATGTCCGCAGGCGCCATGGTCGCCGGCGGCCTGGCGTTTACCATCCCGGGCGCCTGGATGCTGGGCTATGCCGACCAGATCAGCTGGCTTGACATGTTTATCGTGGCGCTCGCCGGCACCATCCTGGGCCTGCTGGCCACCGCGCTCATCCACCGTCACTTTATCGTGGACGCCGCGCTTGAGTTCCCCACCGGCAACGCCGCAGCTCAGACCCTGCGCGCGACCGAGGCTGGCGGCAAAACCGGCAAGCAGCTCTTTGGTTCCATGGCCATCGCCGGCATCTATAGCGTGCTGCGCGACGCCCTGGGCGTGGTGCCCAGCATGCTGTGCACGCTCAACATCCCCGGCGTGACCTTTGGCATCTACAACTCGCCCATGCTGCTCTCCGTCGGCTTCCTCGTGGGCTTCGCCCCCGTCGCCTTCTGGTTTGCCGGCGCGCTGCTGGGCAACTTTGGCATCATCGTGGGTGGCACCGCTGCCGGTCTGTTCGACGTTGTGACTGCACAGGGCATCGTCAAGTCCCTGGGCATGGGCCTCATGATGGGCTTTGGCGTCGCCGTCGTCCTCAAGGACATCCTGCCACAGGTCGCCGGTATCGTCCGCGGTCTTGCCGCCGACAGCTCCACCGACACCGACGAGCAGTCGCTCATCTCGGGCTCCCTTAAGCTCGACGCCGGCATCATCGGCCTGGGCGCTGCCGCCATCGCTGTGATCGTCGCCATCGCGCTCGACCTTGGTCCCGTCCCGGCCGTCATCGTGACGCTGTTCACCTTTGTCACCACCATCATGAGCGCACAGAGCTGCGGCCAGACGGGCATCGACCCCATGGAGATCTTTGGCCTCATCGTTATGCTCATCGTGGCTGCCTTCGCACAGATCGCTCAGGTCAAGCTGTTCTTTATCGCCGGCATCGTGGCCGTGGCGTGCGGCCTTGCGGGCGACGTCATGAACGACTTTAAAGCCGGCGCCGTGCTGGGCACCAACCCGCGTGCGCAGTGGATCGGCCAAGCCATCGGCGGCATCGTGGGCGCCCTGGTCGCCGCAGCCGTCATGGTCGCGCTCGTCACCGCCTATGGCCCGGACGCCTTTGGCCCCGACAAGAGCTTTGTTGCCGCGCAGGCAAGCGTCGTCGCCACCATGGTCTCGGGCATCCCGAGCGTGCCGTGGTTCGTTGGCGGCTTTATCGCCGGTATCGTCATGTACTGGCTCGGCATTCCGGCCATGATGATCGGCCTGGGCGTGTACCTGCCGTTCTACATGTCACTCACGGCATTCCTGGGCTCCTGCGTCAAACTCGCCTACGACAAGTGGTCCGCCCACCGCGACGCCACCGCTGGTCTTTCTGACGAGGAGAGGGCTGCCAAGGACGCCGCCTTCCAGGAACAGGGCCTAGTTGTCGCCAGCGGCCTGCTCGGCGGCGAGTCCATCGTCGGCGTTATCCTGGCGTTTGTCTCCGTGGGCTTAAGCCTGCTGGGCTAAGCTGAGCAGCTGCTCGACAGCAACCATATTGCCTACGGCTTGCCCGGTCGGTAGCTTTTGCGACTGCCGACCGGGCTTTTTGATATCGAAACAAAGAAAGGCCGGCGCGCTGCGTTTAACAGCGCGCCGGCCTTATCGGTTAAGCCATCGAAGCGCTCCTGCTATGAACCGAAGTTCGTTGCAGAATCTACGCTCGAAACGCTACATCTGCTTGCGACGACGATCGCCCAGCGTCACGCCCGCAGCCACGAGCGTAATACCGCCGATAACGAAGACCTCGCCCGCAAGCGCGGAGTCATCACCGGTCTGGGCGAGCGCGGCAGGCGCAGCCTGTTTCTTGGCAACGGGGGCCTTTGCAGCAGCCTGCGCAACCTGAGGCTTGGCCTGCGGCTCGGCCTTGGGATGATACTTGTCGTACTCGGCCTGAGCGGCAGCCAAGGCATCCTTGGCATCTCCGAGCTCGGCCAGTGCAGCGGCATAGGCGTCGTTGGCGTCGGACAGCTTGGCATCGGCATCGCTCAGGGCAGCCTTGAGACCAGCGGCAGCATCGACAGCAGCCTTATAGCGAGCGTAGGCAGCGTTCAGCTTGACCAGCTTCTCGTTGCCCGTCGTGCCCGCGGCAAGGGATGCCTTGTGGTCGACAGCCTCAAGATCGGCCTTGAGTGCCTCATCGCTGGCAAGCTCAGCCTTGGCCTTGACGATCTCGAAGTTCGCATCGACGACGGCTTCGTTGGCGGCCTCGAGCTGCTTCTGGGCATCGGCGACACTGGCCACGGCAGCGTCATAGGCGGTCTTGGCGTCGTCGACCGCCTTCTGGGCGCCGGCGAAGCGCTCGAAGGCCTTGTTTGCGCCGGCCAGCTCGCCCTCGGCGGCCTTGGCCTTCGCCTGTGCGTCGGACAGAGCCTGCGTCTTGGCGGCAACTGCCTGCTTGGCGTCCGAAAGAGTGGTCGCGGCCTGGACATCTGCGGCCCGGGCCTTGTCTACACCAGCCTGGGCAGTGTCGTCGGCCTTCTTGGCATCGTTAAGCGTGCCCTGCTTGTTCGCAAGATCCGTCTTGGCGGCATCGCACTTGGCGGTAAGGTCCTTGACCGAAGCCGTGGCGTTGTCATACGCCTCATTGGCCTGATCGGACTTTGCCTTGGCGGCATCGCGGGCGCTGCGAGCCTTCGCCTTGTGAGCAGCGGCATCGGCTGCCTTCGTCTTGCTGTCAGCAAGCGTGGCGTTTGCCTTATCGAGAGCTGCCTGGGCAGTAGCGGCCTTGCTCTTGGCGGCTTCGAGCTTGGTCTGGGGCGTCTTGACGTCGATACCCTTGAGTTTTGCTTCGGCGGCGTCATATGCCGTCTTTGCGGCGGCGGTTCCGGACTTAGCCTTCTCGTACTCGCCCTTGGCGGTGTTCACGTTCGTGTCTGCCGCGGTATAGGCGTCATGTGCCGCATCCTGCTTATTTACAGCTGCGAAGTAAGCTTCCTTGGTAGTACCGAAGTTCTTCTGCGCCTCTGCCAGCTTATTCTGAAGCTGCTTCAGCTGCTCCTTCTGCTCCTGAGTGCCGCCTGCATTGTAAGCGGAATCGATGTAGTCGGTGACGAGCTTCTTGAACTCGGAGACAGTGAAATCCTTCTGCCCCGTGCTTCCACTATAGTCGAAAATGGTTACCTCGGAATCGGTGTTCTTACCGCTACCGGTTGCGATGCCGATAGCCTTCGCGCCGGCATCGATGATGTTGAGATAGTGCCCGCAGGCGTCTCCTCTTTGATTGCCATTCTCATCTTTTGTACCGGAATACACATCGGGATAGTTTTGGTAGATATAGTACGAATCATAGCGATGAGCCATGAGATCTTTGCCAGCCTCGCTATTCGCACCGTACTTTTTAATCCAATTCTCGTAATTAACCTTCTCCTGAGTGTAGAGACCAGTGTAGGGCCAGCCAAGCGTATCCTCGGTCTCGCCTCCGGTGTATGCCCCGCCGCCGTCTGCAAGGTTCTCACCTTGATCGAAATAGCAGTTCGAGTGTCCCCAGATGTTCGATGAATATGATGCATTGAGGGCGGCTGCCGCAGTCATGCGGAGGCTGACGCTAAGCTCAGACTGACCGTTCGCCTTGCGGAGGTTGTTCTGGGTATCGAGGTAGGTCAGGGCGTTGCGCATCTGCTCCAAGGAGAGCGGATTGGTGTCTCGAGACATGTCCTGATCGACGTAATTATCATACCAGTCCTGTTTATCTGTCGTCCCCATGAGCATCGACGCGGCAGTGCTTGCATTCGACTTCTGCGTGGCTGTGAACTGGCTGCCGCCAATGATGTAGTTCAAGAAGCCGAACATACCCTGGTTGATGACATTCTGGTCTACGGTCATGTTCGACTTGAGGTCTGCAATCTGCTGCTCAAGAGCCTCAACCTGGGCATTAGCAGCGTCATAAGCCTTTTCCGCGGCGTTCGAAGCGGCGCAGGTTGCCTCCCACTCGCTACGCTTCTGCTTGCGAACTTCGACAAGCTTATCGTACTCCGCCTTCTTATCCGCCTCGGTCTGCTGGGCCTGCTCGTATGCCGACTTCGAGGCGTCACGCTTACTGGCGGCGGCGTTGTACTCCTTGTTTGCCGCATCGTATGCAGACTGGGCAGATGCCACAGCAGCGTTGGCGGCGTTGGCCTTCTCCTGCGCGGCAACGACGGCAGCCTGGGCGGCCTGCAGATTTGTCTGTGCGGTGGCGTCGGCATCCGTCGCGGCATTGAGCTCCGTCTGCGCGGTCTTGAGCTCACCAGCAGCAGCGTTCTTGGCGGCCTCAAGCGCACTCAGGTCAACACCCGTACCCGAGACGGCAGCATCGAGCGCGGCCTGCGCCTGGCTGAGCTTCTGCTGGGCGTTATCGCGCGCGGTGGTTGCGGCTGCGAGCGCAGCGGCAGTCTCCTGCTTCTTGGCCTGGGCGGAAGTCAGAGCGGCCTCGGTATTCTGCTTTTCCTGCTGGGCGCTGGCCTCGGCAGCCTTGGCCTGGTCCAGATTGGCCTGTGCAGTAGTAACGGCCTTATTGGCGTCATCGAGCTTTGCCTGCGCGTCCTCGACGGCCTTCTTGGCGGCCTCGTACTCGTCCATACCCATGGCCTTGAGCTTGGCCTGGGCATCATCGAGGGCCTTCTTGGCCTCATCCTGCTTTGCCTTGGCGTCCTTGAGTGCCTGGGTCTTGTCCTCGACACTCTTGTTGGCTTGATCGAGCTGATCGTTCAGGTCGCCCAGCTTCTTCTGCTGCTGCTCGGTCTTTTCGACGGCGGCTTTGAGCTCGTCAATCTTCTCCTGGAGCGCGGCGACTTCTGCTGCGTTCTGCTCGATTTCGTTGTCGCTCACAGCCTGCGAGGCCTGATTCTTTTGCTGCTGCGCCTGCTTTTGAGACTGGCCCGCCGCATCGGCGTTCTTCTGGGCGGCATCGTAGGCGGCCTGAGCGTCCTTGAGCTGCTTTGCCGACTCCTCGGCCAGCTGGGCAGCCGTCTTTACGACCGCTTGGTTACCGGCGGCAACGGTGTTCTCTACAGAACTACCCCCCCTGAACAGAATCGCCGTTATCGGTTGACGGTGCGGCGATTGCCGCCAGCGGCGACATAAGCGGCTGAGCAATGAGGCCCGCCGTCAAAACGGTTGCGACGGCGCGGTTAGCAACGCCCTTGACGTTGACAGTCTTGGCCCGAGGCTCAAAGTGTTGTGGACTGTAGTTTGCCATGGCTTTCTCCCTTTGACACGGATGTATCCATACGTATCAAACGGTAGCTGTCGATTTTTGAATTCTGTTGCGCAACATTGGCGACCAGCGTATTTTTTGAAATTCTTGCTCCTGTGCTTCACAATTTCGTCACATTTGAAGGAGCTGGCGCATCATATTCTCGCGGGATCGAATTGAGCCTGTGATTTGCATTTGCTCCCGCGTCATCCGCCCTATCGGATTCCGCATCCAACAGACACCCCGCCCGCCACGGTGTAGAGTATGGGGACGGGCGAGATATGCGGCCCGTGTCAGAACGAGGTGAACATGGAACTCGATAGACAACAGCTCAAGCGGCTGCGTGAACGCCATCATCGGCGCCATGGCATCCGCCCCGCCCATAGTGAGGCCATGGAGAGCGCCACCCGCTTCCTAAAGCGCGCATTCAACATTCGCGAGGGTCGCGCGCCCTACCACGTAATTCGCAAGCGTTTTGTAAACGGGGCGCGTCTGACTGGCTCCCACCTATGCATCCTGATTATTGCCATGCTTATCGCGAGCATCGGCCTCGATATCGACTCGGACATTGCCATCGTGGGCGCCATGCTCATCTGCCCGCTCATGGGCTCGGTCCTTGCCATGGCATACGGTATTGCCACGCTCGACCGCGAGATTACCGTCGAAGCCGTCGCCAGCCTTGCGCTGCAGATGGCCTTTTGCCTGGTCACGTCCACGCTGTACTTTAAGCTCTCGCCCCTTGGCACCACCACGGCCGCCATCATCGACAACTCGACACCCACCGTCTGGGACCTTACCGTCGCACTCGCAGGCGGCTTTGCAGGCGGGCTGGGCAACTCGCGCGACCAGGAACCCGCCACGCTCATCGCCGGCGTGGCCGTGGCGACCGCGCTCATGCCGCCTCTGTGCGCGGCGGGCTATGGCATCGCCATCGCAAGCGGGTCGCTGTTTCTCTCGGCGCTCTACGAGTTTGGCATCAACGTGGTCTTTATCGCACTGGCCGCCGAAGCCGTGCTGCTTCTTTTGCGTGTGCCGCTCAAGCGCGACCTCAACGGCGACGGCATTGTGACCGCCGAGGAAAACGCTGAGGTCAACGAGCTGTCACGCAAAGTGCGCCGCCGCATTATTGTGGGCACGGTGATCTTTGCCATCCCCTGCATCGTTATGACCGCGGGTTCCATTGGCTCGGCGCAGGCCGGCGTGCAGGACGGCTACGGTGTCACCGAAACCACGCGCGAGCTTGCCGCGGTGCTGCCAAGCTTTAAGGATTACACCGTCGCCGTCGAGACCTCGGCCACCGAAGGGGACGAAGAAGGCATCGTCGAGCGCGAGATTGTCGCCCATGTGACGACAAGCGAGGCGCTCGGGGCACACGACCGTCACGTCGCCCGTAAGCTCATCGACCTCAATGTGCCCGATCTCGACCGCGTGGAATTTGATGTGGAGTAATGCGGAGCATGGGATGGCTCCCGCGCACAGGCGCAAGTCGCGGCGAGGCTCAGACGCGACGCAGGCACAAGCAAAAAACGGGACGTAGTTCACGTCCGCGCCCCGCTCGCTGTTTTATTGCCGTGAATCAGACGTCCGCATCGACATCGCCAGACTCCACCGTAAACGCCGGATCGGTGCTCACAAGATAAAATCGGGTCACCTTGCTATCTCTAAATAGGTAGAGCTGGCCCTGCTCGCGTCGGCGTGACATATACGCCACGTGGACCGTACCGAATTCTTCGCCGTTTTCCTTCTTTAATATCAGGATGTTGGGGTCATCCGTACGCTTGAACTGCCCGTCATCGCTGCTTCCGTCTTTGTTGACCAGCTGCCATCGACAGCCATCCTCCTCAAGAAAGGCCAGGATTTCCAGACTCGTTTTGTCATCCCGATAGTAACCGTCAACGGCAAACCCTTCGGAAGCGCATTCCCGCATATAGGACGTTTCTCGACTTATAGCAAACAGCCCTGTAGCGCCCAGGAGCACAGCCAGGCAGACCACTGCAAGGGTTATCGAAATAGCACGGCGACCCATGTTAACCCAACCGATAGTTGTTTAACGGAGCGCGAAACATACCTGGAACCTCCGATGTCAGGGGGAACGTCGCCAGCAGGCTGGCGACAACTATATGTTTCTGACATCAAACCATATGGCTGCTACTCGCGGAGGGGGCATCGGCGAACGGCGTGTTTTCATACTCCATTGGTCAAACCTAAGCGCAGCGCTACAGCTCGTACTTGCACACGCGGTAGATGTACTTTTCGGCTTCCATCTCGTAGGTGGTGATGGGCAGACCGTAGCGGTCGTACTCGGTAAAGGTCTTGGCCTGACCCGATGCCACGAGCATGCTGTTCGAATTGCCGACGCGCTGCACACTGCTAACGTAGCCCGAGAACGGCACCGCGATCTGGTCTTCGAGCCCGTAGGTGCGTGCCACCTCGTCCACCGTAAAGATGCGCCCAAACGAATGCGTGCCCTTGTTGTAGTCGGTCACCACCGCGGCGCCCAGCTGACCCCAGTCGAACTTGGGATAGCGCTCGGTCGCACCAAAGTTGTTGTCGTATAGCAGCACCTGGTAGCGACCAGTCGCTGCCGTGTCAGAACTCGGCAGATACGTCACGCTGTGCTGGCCCGCGTTGAGCGAAAAATCGCCCTGGGCCTGCAGCAACTTGTCCTCAAAGCCCGAGCCAGCCCAAAAATCGGGCAAGCCCACGGAAGGCTGCAGTAAGGTCATTTACGCAACATATGTCCAGCAAAAACGGGTGGTAGCCGGTACGGCTACCACCCGTTTGCCTCGCATCTAGCCCATAGCAGGCAAGCTACTTCTTAATGCCGCGTCCCAGACGCTTGGCGACCGATGCAACGGCCTCCTCACTGGCCGGCCCGCAGCTCACGCAGCCGTCATGGGCACGCATCTGACCGGTAACCTCGTCCATCGCGAGCGGCGCCACCTTCTCGAGCTTAAAACCCTTGCCGGCACGCATGTTCTCCTTGGCCACGCTGATCATAAGCTTAATGCGGTTGAGCTGGTTGACCTCGGACGCACCAGGGTCGTAGTCCACCGCGACGATGTTGCTCTCGGGGTGCTGACGGCGCAGCTCCTTGATCACGGCCTTGCCCACCACGTGGTTAGGCAAGCACGCAAAGGGCTGCGTGCAGATGATATTGGGTGCGCCATGGTCAATCAGGTCGAGCATCTCGGCCGTGAGCAGCCAGCCTTCGCCCATGTTGTTGCACACCGAAAGCACCGTACGGGCCTTGTCGGCCATGGTGCCGATGCGCTCGGGCGCCTCAAAGCGGCGGGACTTTTCGAGCATCTCCTCCACCGGCGTACGCATCCAGTCCACGAGCTTGATGAGCGCCTGCATGCCCGCACGCGTTGTAGCAGAGCTACCCAGCTCATCCTTCTGCAGCTCGGCGTTGCTCATGGAGTACAGGAAGAAGTCGAGCAGGCCCGGCACCACAGCCTCGCAGCCCTCGCGCTCAATGACATCGACCACGTGGTTGTTGGCTGTGGGATGGAACTTGACCAGAATCTCGCCGACCACGCCCACGCGCGGCTTGGTGCCCTCGCCCACAAGCGGCATAGTGTCGAACGCGCGGATGGCCTCACGCGCAAGCTTGGTGTAGTTGTGTCTGTTGAACTTAGGCGCCAGCTTGCGGGCACGTGCCATGTACTCCTCGTAGAGCGCGTTGGCGGCACCGGGCGTGGCCTCGTACGGGCGGCAGCGGTAGAGCATCTGCATCATCACGTCACCAAAGAGCACCGCGTAGACTGCCTGCTTAAGCAGCGCCGGCGTAATTTTAAAGCCGGGGTTGTCCTCGCCGAGCGCCACAGCCGAAAGCGAGATCACCGGGATCTCGGGGTGGCCGCTCTCGCGCAGGGCCTTGC
>OHYO01000691.1_pt1 | contig 13586 bp, 12 predicted proteins | sample 1580291 | NCBI WGS metagenome assembly OHYO01 (sample SAMEA3882526, study PRJEB24775) | human gut metagenome | biome: human-associated habitat; feature: intestine environment; material: feces | place: Netherlands | collected 2009/2010
TGAGCAAGAAGCCCCCACTTCAAAATCTATGATTTAAGTGGTGGGAGCATGTCACTAGATATATAGTATAGTTCTTTTATAACAATAAATTTGTAAAGTTAAATTTTCTAAGGGATTCAAGGAGTGTTTGAAAAAATTCTGGTATAAGATAGTGTATTAGCTGTTTAGTAATAATAGTTTATGGACAATCATTTGGCAGTTACAACAAAAGAGTCACGAATCAAACTATATCCAACAATACTTTAGAAGCTAGAAGGAAGAAACACTGGTATGTTACGAAAAATATACAAATTCAGAATCTGTAAATGGACAAATAAAAAATAGGAAAGTAAGAGGAAGAAATCCAAATGTTAAAAGTAATTATTTCCCCAGCGAAAAAAATGAAGATAAGAAACGATATTTTACCGTATAAAAATATCCCATTTTTTATAAAAGAAGCAGAGAAGCTTTTTTCTTACATGGGAAATATGTCATTTGATGAGCTAAAAGATTTGTGGAAATGCAGTGATAAGCTTGTGGAAGAGAATGAGCGACAGTTTCGAATAGGAAACTTAAAACAGAATCTAAGCCCGGCGATTCTTTCCTATGAAGGAATCCAGTATAAATATATGTCTCCAGCAGTATTTGAGGAGCAGGCTTTTACATGGTTAGAAAAACATTTACGGATTTTATCAGGCTTTTACGGTGCACTATGTCCATTTGACGGAGTAATTCCATATCGCCTTGAAATGCAGGCACGCTTCCACAAAGAAGAAATAGATAATTTATATGACTTTTGGGGACAAAAACTGGCAGACTACGTCTTAAAAGACTGCGATTGCCTCATTAACCTTGCCTCCAAAGAATACAGCAAAAGCATTTTAAAATATATCCCTGAAAATGTACGAGTTATAACCTGTGTATTTGGAGAACTGATCGATGGAAAAATAAAAGAAAAAGGAACCTACGCAAAAATGGCAAGAGGTTCCCTTGTACGCTATATGGCAGAACATCAGATAGAAAATCCAGAGGAAATTAAACAGTTCGATGAACTTGGATATAAATACAAAGAAGAATATTCAAACAGTACAAAATATTGCTATTTAATTCATTAAGCGAACTACAGACGAAGCCATTGCCCCCAATAAGGCATATTTGTGATTTTAGTCGCGGCGGTTTAAATGTTCGCTCATGCGCTCACATCCAAACCGCAGCGACTAAAGTCACAAATATAGGATATCGTATCTCTTCTCGGGCGTCTGTCCCTTAATGAATTAAATAGCAACAACCCCATTTTGGTGTTTTATGTAGACTGGGATATGTTTTTTGTGTAAAACCCGGATGACAGGATAGACAATGAAAAGTTCTCCTTCAACGTAAACAGCATCTGGTTTATATTTTAAAATGCCTTTCACATAGTCTTTAATATAAGATGCAAACTCCTCTTTTTCCATAGAAATCTCACCCAAGTTTCTGTCAAATGTAAGTGCGGGCATTTTCGGTAAGTCACAATGGATAATTGCTGCATTTTCCATATGCGGTATTTCTTTGAGGCTTTCATCCATTTCGTGAGAGCCACCTAAATTTATAATGCAGGAGCTTTCGGTAAAGTTTTCAAGGCTTATTTTGCAGGCAGAAATTGCATCGTTTACATCATCGACGGTCATGATAAAACCGCCTTTGTGGCAGAAGTTTGCGCTGGTTAAGCCAGTTGCCTGTTTTAATTCGTCTCCCTCTAAACCAAGCCAGTTTTCAGGGAAGCTACATTTGTAATTGAGAGAATGTTCTCTTTTTAATGGCTGGATGCAATAGCCTCCGCGGTTTGAGGGGAAAATAATAAAGGCAATATCTGTTTCGCGTAATTGTTTCTGACAGGGGACGAATTCAGGGAGAACGAGAACTTTTGCTTCGCTTTCAGATTTTTCCCCAGACAAAACAGAAGAATTATGTGCGGCTAAAATTTCTTCTACACGTTTCTCGGCACGTTCATTTCCTTTATATTTTTCGAACATATTTACAAGAATCATTCCAGCTGTCTGCACTGCTCTGGAAAATGCTTCATTTTCTCCATTTTCCACATCCCAGGAAGGATTAAAATTGCCAATCAAAGTGGCAAGTTCATTTTTTTCGCCGGTATTATCGTTAATATCAAGTGGCTGGATAAATGACTCATCGAACTTTGCGGCAAGTTCTTCGCCAAGAATTTCTGTACCAAGTTCTTCCCAGAGAAGTCCGAATGCTGCATAAGGTATTCCATTTTCGCGGATGCGGCTGTCGCGCTGGTGATGATCGTATTTGCCCCTTCCAATATCAAAAATAATTCCCTCAAAATCTTCAGGAACTTTATTTCCACGGGTGATTGTGATTTCAGGATTAAAATATAAAAGTAATGCAGAAGAAAAAACATCGTCTGCATGAAATTTTCCACTATGTGTAAAAGCTTTTGCATTTTTCTTTTTAATTTGTTCTAATAGAGTATTCATAAAATTCACCTCAGAATTTTTGTTTTAGTCAAGAAGCTGCTTAATCTTCAGTATCAGTATAATAGTATAGCATAAAGTTATAGCAGAATTATACAAAAAAATACAAAATATATCCCCTGGGGGAGCTTGTGAGAAAAAATAGAAAGGTATATCCTAGGTTTAGAACATAAAAGCTTTATAGGAGGAAAGAAAGATGCATATACCTGAAAATTATTTGAGTCCTTCGACCTGTGCGGTAATGGCTGCAGCAATGGTTCCGGTATGGACATACTCTGTTAAGAAAGTAAAAGAAGAAATTCCGAAGGTGAAGATGCCATTGCTTGGAATCGGAGCAGCGTTTTCCTTTCTTGGAATGATGTTTAATATTCCGCTGCCTGGAGGGACAACCGGACATGCGGTAGGAGGAACATTGATTGCGATTCTTACAGGAAGTCCGTCGGCAGGTTGTATTGCCGTTACGATCGCACTGCTTATCCAGGCATTGTTGTTTGGTGATGGCGGTATCCTTGCTTTTGGAGCAAACTGTTTTAATATGGCTTTCATATTGCCATTTCTCGGATTTGCGATTTACAAGCTTATCTGGGAAAAAACAGGAAAAAGAAAGTTAGCAGCAGGAATTGGTTCCTACATCGGAATTAATGCAGCAGCATTTTGTGCAGCGATTGAGTTTGGAATTCAGCCATTACTGTTTACCGATGCAGCAGGAAAGGCACTCTATTGTCCATATCCGCTTACTATTTCTATTCCGGCAATGATGATTGGACATCTTACATTATTTGGAATTGCGGAAATAGTTCTTACTACAGCAATCCTTGCATTTGTGGAAAAGATATCGCCGGAAACATTAGAGGAAAAACCAGCACAGTCAGCATTTAAGCCATTATATATTCTTATGGCAGTTTTGATTATATTTACACCATTAGGTCTTCTGGCAAGTGGAACCGCCTGGGGAGAATGGGGTGTTGAAGAGATGGCATCCCTTGTAAGTAATGGAAAAGCACTGGGGTATACACCAGCAGGAATGGAAAAGGGCTTTAGCATTGCTTCACTTTTCCCGGATTACTCTATGGCAGGAATGCCGGAATGGATAGGATATATTTTATCTGCAGTTGTTGGCGTAGCGATTATTGTTATCTTCTTTAAACTTTTAGCTGGAAGTAAAAAAGATAAAATAGATTTTTCAAAAGGGCAGTCAGTGTAATGCAAAATCAGGAAAAAAATAATAGTTTTCTTCCATCATGGATGTGTGAAACGGAGCAATATGTTCCGAGTATTGATAAAGATGGATTTATTACAAAAAGTACGCAGGCAGTTCTTGGTGTACTGTCAAAATTAAAATGGAAAGAAGGGAAGGACGGGTGCCTAAGCGCCAGTCCTTCTTTAAAACTATGTTATACATTCCTATATATTTTACTTACTGCCTGTTCAAAAAACTATGTATTTTCATTAATTATGGCAGGTGGAACTATTCTTGCACTTGCAACTTATCCGGCAGAAACAATGAAACAGATACTTTCGGGAACATTTGGAGCAGTACTTTTTTCTGCACTAGTACTTTTACCGGCAGTGTTTATAGGAAATCCGCAGATTTTACTCATTATCACAACCAAAGTGTTTGTATCCGTTACGCTTATAGGTATTCTGTCAGCGGGAACATCCTGGAATAAATTAACAGCAAGCCTCCGCTCATTTCATATACCGGATATCTTTATTTTTACATTGGATATTACATTAAAATATATTGCCGTACTCGGAGAAATCTGCATGGAAATCCTTACCTCACTTCGCTTACGATCTGTAGGACAAAACAGGAAAAAAGCACAGTCCTTTTCTGGAATATTGGGGATTTCCTTTTTAAAATCAAGAGAAATGGCAGAGGAAATGTATGCAGCGATGTGCTGCCGTGGATTTGTCGGAGAATATAAAACACAAAAAACATCTACCTTTCGAAAACAGGATATTTTGAGTCTTCTTTTGATGATAGGAGTAACAGGAATATTCATTTATTTCGAGGGTCTGTGGAAATAACACGAAGCAATCAATCTAGTATCAAAGAGGGTAAAAGACCTTTTAATCCTAACATATAGCAATTTTCTATGAGAAGAGGATAAAAAGTAAAATCAAGAATAACGAAAATAAAAGGAAGATTCAAAATGATAGAATTAAAAGATGTATGTTATGCATATGGAAATGAAATTGCGTTACGATACATTAATTTAAATATTCAAAAAGGTGAATCTGTAATAATACAGGGACCAAACGGGTGTGGTAAATCTACATTAATAAAAATATTAAACGGAATCATATTTCCGATGGAAGGCAGTTATACCTATGAAGATCACGAAATAACAGAAAAAGCATTAAAAGATTCTCGCTTTGCCAAATGGTTTCATCAGCAGATGGGTTATGTTTTTCAAAATGCAGATACACAGCTTTTTTGTGGAAGCGTAGAAGAAGAAATCGCATTTGGTCCAACCCAGATGGGACTTTCCGAAAACGAAATCAGACAGAGAACAGGAGACTGCCTTAAGTTATTCGGAATTGAAAAACTAAGAGAACGCCCACCATATCATTTAAGTGGAGGAGAAAAGCGGAAAGTATCATTAGCCTGTATCCTGTCCATGAATCCGGAGGTACTCATCCTTGATGAACCACTTGCAGGACTTGACGAAAATACACAAGAAATGCTGATAGACTTTCTGAAAAAATTTCATGCGGCGGGAAAGACACTCATCATTATTACGCATAATAATCAGCTTGCGAAAGAATTGGGAACTCGATTCATAAAAATGAACGAAGATCATGAACTTGCTATTTAATTCAAACAAAATTCAACCAAAGACAGCCCGAGAAGAGAATGGATATCCATTCTCTTCTCGGGCGTCTGTCTCTTAATGAATTAAATAGTAATAGTAAACGATTTTCCGATTTGTTTATAGTCGGAAATGGTAATTTCCTGAGCGGTATCGGTATGTTCACTATCGACTTTAATTGCAGTAGATTCGGTTTTATCAGAGGCTGTATCTTTGGTAGCTTTTTTTGTAGATTCTGATTTTGATACAGAAAAAGTCTGTGTATTTCCACTGCCAATTATTTTGGCAGAGTCGGCTTCCTCTGTGGCATTTGATTCATTCGAGCTGCTATTAGAGGAAAGGTTAGAGTAATCAGCACAATATGGAGTTAAAGTAAGGCTGGTGGCTTTAGGGGAGATAGATCCTACTGATTTATCTACTCTGAAAGTGCCGCTTGTTCCGTCTGATTCATCAAGGAAAAACTCTACAGGGTTACCGAGATTGTCTTTTCCTTTTAAGAGGATATCTTCAGAAAGTCCGGCATTGTCTGGGGAGATAGTAAATATTATTTTCTGATCGATTATATTGCTTCTATAATTTTTCAGAGTTATTTTTGTTTTATCTGGCAGAGTAAAGGATTGATTTAAAGCTACATTTTTTGTTTTAGCATTTAATTCTTTGCCGGAAGCTGCAAATTTTAATTTTCCAATAGTAGTATTTGATTTATCTAATGTGTAAAAATTAATCGTAAAATTAGATTTGTCAGATAGAACGGAAGAATCATTTAATTGTATTTCGCTTTCGGAGATAGAGGTCAGTTTGTCTATAGGAGTAGAGTTGCTTCCGATGCTGTTTACAATATTTTGTCCACCGATAGTAACGTCTGTATCAATTGGAAGTTCAGTAATGCGTTTAATATTTAAATTTTTTAATGTGGCATTGTCTTTTATTTTTGTTTTATAGGAAATGATGAGGCTGTGTCCGTCAAGAATTACTTCATTTAATGTAACAGTAATCCCGTTTTTAGATACAGATTTACCAACCACAGTACTATAAGGACTAAGGTCTTCCTCAACACCTAAAAGTGTGGATAAACTCTCCATAATCTGCCGTGATTGTGCGTATACGTTCTGTCTTACCGGGGCACTGCTTCCGCCGAGAATGAGGACAAAAGCGGCTGCAGCAGCAACGTATTTTTTCCATGTATGCTTTTTGAGGGATGCTTTTTTCTTTGAAGTAAAGGACTGCTTCCAGTTTTTTAAATCAGTACTGGTAATATCGATATTTTCAAAAGTGTCTATCTGATTATCAATATCATTTAATAAATCATAAAGATCATTTTTCATAAAAACTCCTTTCAGTTGTCATGAAAACACATTTTTTGTGGTAGATAATTGACAACGGGTATACTAGTAATATTCATTGATTTTGTTACTATGATTCGTTTCATAAGCTGAGTGATTTTTGTGTACATTAAGTAATATTCATTGATTTCGTTTTGGGAAAAAGGGCGCGCAGTTTCTTTTTGCTGCGAAAAAGTCGATTGTAGAGTACCGGCTTTTTTGTATTCATTTCCTTCGATATTTCGTCAAATGGTTTTTCTTCCACATATAGTTTGATAAAAAGTTCTCTGTCCTGTGGTTTCAAACAGGATAACATTTGTTTAGTTTCTTCAGAAAATTCCTCATCAAACTGCGTCTGTAATTCAATAGCATCGTCAATACCCTTTGTATGCGGTGAATTTTCCCAACTTGTCTCTAAAAGAAAGTGTGCATATTTTCTTTTGTAATCTAAAGCCTTTAACCGAGCAATCCCGCCAATCCAGTTAGCAAAAGGATTTCGTGCGGAATCATAAGAGTCGATATGTTCCCATACAGCGAAGAAAACATCATTAATACATTCTTCTTCATATTGAGAAAGGACATTTAGATAACGATGTGTAACAGACTTTACAAGTCCGCCATAATGAACCATCACATATTCTAAAGCTTTCTCATTTCTGTGGGATAACTCCTCCACGAAATTTGATTCATTTATTTTCATAGGCTACTCCTTTATGTACATTCGAATGTAAAAAATATATATGATTATATCGGTTACACTATATATTCGCAAATGAAGGGGAGAATCTCTCACTTTTTTGAAAATTTTTTGGATTTTTTGAAAAGGCAGACGCTCCCAAAGAGAGAAGCCACCCTATATCTGTGACTTTAGTCGCGGCGGTTTGAATGTTCGCTTGGATGCTCGTATCCAAACCTTGCTCCGAGGCCACAGATATAGGGTGGCTTCTCTCTTTGGGAGCTGACTTTGGTAACAAAAATAAAAAAGTGAATATTGGAAAAGGGAGAGATTGGGGGTGGATTTTGGGGGAGGGGACAGAAGAGGCTTATTTCCGTCTCCCAAACCGCAGAGAACCGAAAGATTTATTTCCTTTGAATGTTACCCTAAAACCTGTTAAGATGAGATTATAAATTTCGAAAGAGGAAAAACAACAAATGGATTATATTGATATTTTTATAAAGAACAACTACATAAATTTAAAGCAGATTGCAGAGAGTGGTCAGTGCTTTCGCTGGAAGAAAATGTGTCCGGGCAGATATTTTGTGATTTCTGACGGTCGGGCGGCTTGTTTTTTTCAGGAAAAGACAGGAATCAGAATTTTATGCAGAGAAAAGGATGAGGAATATTTTAGAAGATATCTGGATTTAGATATAGATTACGGAAAGGTGATAGAGCAGATTGATGAGAAAGATGATTTTCTTATCGGTGCGGCGCAGATGGGAAGGGGGATTCGTATTCTTCGCCAGAATCTGTGGGAAATGATTATTAGTTTTATTATCAGTCAGAGAAATAATATTCCACGTATTATGAAGAGTATTGACGCTTTGTGTGAAAAGCTTGGAGAGCAGATTGTTTTTGATTATGAAGGCGAACATCTTGTGGGATATACCTTTCCTTCTCCAGAAGTAATTGTTGGAGCGGATTTGTCAGAGTTTAAGTTTGGATACCGGGAGAAGTATATAAGGCAGACTGCGGAGAACATTTTAGAGGGAAAGTTTGATTTAGAAGAGGTAAAAGATGCTGTGGATGAAGGAAAAACTCCAGAGCAGGTAAAGTAGATGCTAAAGCAGCTAAAAGGTGTGGGAGAAAAGGTCGCATCCTGTATTCAGCTTTTTGGCCTTCATCAGTTAGAATTGTTTCCGATTGATACATGGATTGCAAAGGTGGAAAAAATGTATTATAACGGGCATTTTCCAGTAGAAAAGTATAAGGACACGGCAGGAATCATGCAGCAGTATCTCTTTTTTAGAGTGCGTGAGGATGCGGATAAAAGAGCGGTTCTTGAGATGAAAAGCGAGGTGGGTGAGAAGGCTGCTTCAAAAACTTCATTTAAAGAAGAAATGACAGAAAAAATAGATAAGCAAACAAAGAGAAAAAATGAAATTTCTCCAGAAAATAACAGTTTAGAAGAAAATAGATTAGAAAAAAGTAGATTTAAAAAAGATAAATCAGAAGAAGCCAGATCCGAGGCTAATAGATATAATCTTTCTGGTAAAATGCTATATGTATCTGATTTAGATGGTACATTATTAAACAGTGATGCCCTGTTGAATGAAGATGTGCCAGAACGACTGAACCGCTTGATTGATAAAGGACTTTGTTTTACTGTTGCGACAGCAAGAACTTATGCGACAGTGAATTCCATTGTGAAGGATGTGCATTTGACATATCCGATGATTTTGATGAATGGAGTCATGCTCTATGATCCGGTAAGTAAGAGCTGTATTAATGCGGAGATTATTGAAAGAGATTCTGTGGAATATATTTTAAAAGGAAGAAAGAAGTTTGGAGTGACAGGGTTTGCCTATGCGCTTTCGCCGGAAATTTCGGAAGAAACTTTAGAATCAGAGATAGCTTCAAATTTAGAAAAGAATTTGAAATCAGGTGTAGCTTCAAACCTGAAGAAAAATTCGAATACAGGAGAAGAGAACCAAATTAAGAAATCTGGGCGCAAAATGGCCACCTATTACGAGAAAATCGCGACAGAACACATGGAAAAATTTTATGTAGAGCGGAGAGATGTGTATCATAAGCCATTTAGTAAGGTAGAAAAATTAGAAGATATTTTAGAAGAGGATATCATTTATTTTTCCATTTGCTATGAAGAAGAAGTTTTGCGGCCATTTTATGAATATTTGAAAAAGGATGAGAAGTTAAATCTGAATTTTTATAAGGATGTTTATGGAAATGGATTGTGGTATTTAGAGATTTCGCATAAGAATGCTTCCAAATATCATGGAGTTCAGAAGCTTCGGGCAATGCTTCAGCCGGATGCGATTACGGGAATGGGAGATAATCTAAATGATATTCCATTATTTGAAGCCTGTGACCGCTGTTGTGCAGTAGGAAATGCACATAAGGAGGTAAAGGAGCGGGCAGAATATGTTCTTGATACGAATCTTAATGCTGGAGTGGTGAAATTTCTGGAAGAAGAGATGATGTCTTGAAGGCAGCAGGGTATTTTCATATTGAAGTGAGATGATAGATTTAAGAAGGTGATGGGGTTAACTCTGGCCAGCGGAAGTTATTTTATGAAATGATAGAAATTAGCAGAATAAATTGCAAGATTTACCTGAGACTATTATAGAAGAGAGTTGACAAATAGTTTTACCAATATTAAAATATAGATATGAAAACTATGTTACATGGAAATGAGAACACAAACTATATCTCAGAAGTTTCAAGCTGATATTTTGTAAATAGGGATTTCTTTTTTAGAATATATATCCTATTTTTGATATGGAATTCTCTGTGATGTAAATATATACCTAAACGTGTTGGAGGAAGAGATGAATTATAAAATTATTAGTGATGGCTGTTGTGATTTAGAAAAAGAGATCATTGAACAGTATAATTTACGTATTATACCTTTTTATATATCATTTGATGAGGAGACATATTATAAAGAGATTGAAGAAATCGGAATTCGTGAAGTATATGAGCGAATGGTAGGGAATCCAGATGTATATCCGAAGACCTCTCTTCCATCTGTACAGAATTATATTGACGTTTTTACGGAATATGTGAAAGAAGGAACACCGGTAGTCTGTATTTGTTTTACTCCATCTTTGAGTGGTTCTTACAACTGTGCATGTAATGCCAGAGAAATTGTTTGTGAGGATTATCCGGATGCCAAAATTGCGGTGATTAATTCTGAAGCAGGAACAGTAAGTCAGGGTCTTATGGTTATCGAAGCAGGAAGAATGTGTCAGAATGGAGTTCCTTATGAACAATGTGTAGATATTCTTGAGAAGATGAAAAAGACGAATAGAATCTTCTTTACAGTCGGTAACACAGATTATTTAAAACATGGCGGACGAATCGGAAAGCTTGCAGGAATCGCAAGCAGCGCCCTTTCCTTAAAGCCTCTGATTACTTTAGTAAATGGTGAGATCGAAGCTTCAGGAATCGGACGAAGCCGTAAGAAGACAGTTGCCAAAACGATTGCGTTAATGGATGACTATTTTAAAGAAACCGGAGATGCGATGGAAGACTATTCTTTCCGCGTTGGTTTTGGTTACGATATAGAGGAAGGCAAGGAATATTATAATACCGTTGCGAACCATATCTATGGAGAGAGCCATGTAGATCAGGTGGGAATCTGCCAGATTGGGGCAACCATTGCGGTACATACCGGACCATATGCGATTGGAATCGGGTGTGTTAAGAAGTATGAGAATTATTTATAATCTAAGCCAATCCTATTCAAATAATAAAAAAGACCCCACGGAATATAGCTTCGTGGGGTTTTTACTAAATAGAGTTTGAATAGTAAGAAATAATAGAATGTATAAACCAGAAGATATGGTTATTACTTCTCACATTTGCAGAGGCAACTATTATTCTACTTTCTCCGTGAGCGTCTCTCCCTGCCTGAGGCAAAATACTATTTATAAAAATACCAATTATATAAAATGTTTAAGAGAAACTTATTTTACTTTCACAGTTTTCACTTTGCTGTATGCCCCATAAGTCTTAGTCTTTCCAACCTGCTTGTAGGAGCGTACTTTTACAAAGTATTTCTTTTTAGATGTTAATTTCTTTACTACTTTGCTTGTTGTCTTGTTACTCTTTACTACAATTGTTTTCTTTCCTTTGAAAGATTTCTTTGTGGAATATGTGATTTCGTAACCGGAAGCTTTTTTATCTTTTTTCCAGGATACTTTGATTTTTTTCTTTCCATTTGCTTTTACTTTTGTAGTCTGTTTTGCAAGTTTTACTTTTGTGACTGTTGTGTTTGGCTTCTTTGCTGTAGTAGCAGGTTTTGTAGCTGGTTTAGCAGCAGTTGTTGTATTTGGTTTAGAAGCTGTTGTACTGTCCGGTATGGATGGTGTTGGTGCTTCTGTGGATTGATATGGTTTTAATAATTCAGTAAGTTCATTGATTAAATCAGCAGCATCGGCACTGGTAGAACTTTCGTTTGCTAAGAGTTCTGCTGCCTCATTTTTATGTGCTAATAATACACTATCATCAGCACCGGCACCTTTTAATGCAGTTTCAGCCTGTTTGATAAGTTCCTGTAACTGTGCTTTTTGAGCTTCTGTTACAGGGATTGCGACGTAGATATCAGCGTAGTCATCACAAGAAATAGTAACGCTGTAAGTTCCACCCTCCGCATCAGATGGGATAGCATTTAAGTCAAGAGAAACGTTTTTTGCAATAGCTCCGGAATACAGAGTATAAGGAGTCTTCTTATGACCTGCTCCAACAGTATATGTTACAGTCAATGTTCCATTTTTAACAGTAGGAAGCTGATTTAAAGTAAATGATTTCATATCGTCACTGAAAGTACCGCTGATTTCTTCAGAGTAAGCCGGTTTTATAAAGATTCCATCAGCGAAAGTATAAACATAGTTACCTTCTGGTGTTACATAAGTAATTTTGTTAATTGTTTTATTCACAAGCTTTGCAAATTCAGCCGTATTATCTGATTTTGCAATTCCCATAGTAGCCGCTTCATTGGTAACATTAAAAGATAATTTATAAGGCTGCACCCATATATTTGCAAGATGTTCTAAGCCTACTTTATAGCCATCTGTTGTTTCAAGGATGATTCCCTGAATTGTAGAGTTGACAGGGAATCCCTCATCTTGTCGGGAATTTCTTAAGTATTTTGTGCTTGTTTCCACCACATCAATTTCGTATTCACCCCAGGTAGATCCTGTTGTTAATGTTGGTACGGCATCCGTTACAGTAGTGACTGTTTTGTTATTAGAAACATAAGAACCGTCTTTCTGAAGTGTTTTATACTGAGAAGGAACCTGTGTAGGATTTTCATTTAATGTAATATCAGAAGCTTCCTCACATGCTTTGCTTAATTCTTTGTTTGCATCTTTTAAAATAGTGGATTCAACATAAAGGTCAGAATCAACAGCAACATTTACATTCGCAACACCTTTTACATGATATCCTCCTGCAGCTTCTGCACTTTCCTCCTCATAATCTGTCCAGGCATTAGATAAAACAGAATGCTTAGAAGTACTGGCAGTAGTAACGACATCAAAGCTGTCTGTGCTGCTTACATCACCAGAATAAAATTCTTTGTAAGTTAAATTAGATGTTCCATATATCGTTCCGGAAAAACCTGTACCGTTAGTTAATTTATAATATAATCCACTGTTTCCAATCTGAGTATAGCCTTCTAAAGCTTCTGCAGAATATGTGTAAGTGCTGCCTGCGATAGAAACGGATTTTGTTCCTTCTGCTGCAAATGCAGGAACAGAAAGCTGGCTGACAGACATAAATACTGCCATAGAAGCTGCCAGAGCCTTAGTTAATAATTTTTGTTTTCTCATTAAATTTGTAGTCTCCCTTCTTTTCTTGTATACTTTTAGAAACTGATTATGAAATCAAACATAAAAAGTTCCAAAAGGACATATTTGATAAGAAAATAAATATATAAAAATCTGTGCACTGATTTTTAAGGCAAAAAATTAGAGAACTCTCCCTAGCGCGCATACGGAGTGCGTTAGTGGAGGGTCCCCTACCAGGTTTTCATGCATGAATATCTAATAAAAAGATATTAAGCACCGAAAATTCAATTCAAATCTTGTAAGTCTGAGATAGAAAATATATCTCGCAATTAGAGAATACTATATAAAATTAGTTGTGTCAAACAAAAAATACCAAATGAAAAAAGTTCTCAAAAAAGGGAATGCTTAAATACTAATTTTCGTTTCTTTTTTCGTCTACACGAAGTCTACAAATTAGTAGTTACAGTTTTAGTACATGGAAGAGTACTGCTGTTAACACAACGATTGCATTTGTAACT
>OHYO01000711.1_pt1 | contig 13250 bp, 9 predicted proteins | sample 1580291 | NCBI WGS metagenome assembly OHYO01 (sample SAMEA3882526, study PRJEB24775) | human gut metagenome | biome: human-associated habitat; feature: intestine environment; material: feces | place: Netherlands | collected 2009/2010
TTTTGTATCCGGCAGCAGGGCACGACGTATTACTTCTGCGAGGATGGCGTCGTCTTACAATATGATTTCGCGGAGGGATTTTACAATTTCTTCCAGATGCCGTACATCAACCGCAATGACGTACTGCCGACGGTAAAATGGATGAAGAGCGCGGTGTTCTATCAGATTTTTGTGGACCGTTTTTTCTGTGGAAATACAAAAAAGGACCGCTCCTATATCAATATGGAGTGGGGAGCGCTGCCGACACCGAAAAGTTTTGCGGGCGGAGATCTCTGTGGAATTATCGAAAAACTGGACTATCTGAAGGACCTTGGAATTACGGCGATCTATCTGACACCAATCTTCCGGTCGATATCGAATCACAAGTATGATACGATGGATTATATGCAGATTGATCCGCAGTTCGGGACAAAAGAAGAATTCGGGGAACTCGTGCGCATGGCGCATGCCCACGGAATCCGGATTGTGCTGGATGCGGTGTTCAATCACTGCAGCATGCAGATGCAGCAGTTTTGCGATGTCATGGAAAAAGGAGCGGAATCACCCTACTACGACTGGTTTTTGATCGACGGGGCATATCCGGTTCCAAGCCGGGCGAATTATGAATGTTTTGCGGAGTGTACCTATATGCCAAAGCTTGACACGGCAAACCGCGAGGTACAGGAATATCTGATCGGGATCGCGTGCTACTGGATCCGGGAATACGGAATCGACGGCTGGCGGCTGGACGTCTCGGATGAGGTGTCGCATGTGTTCTGGCGGCGCTTCCGCGAGGCGGTCAAAAAGGAAAAAGCAGATGCGGTCATTATCGGGGAGAACTGGCATGATGCATATCCGTATCTGCGCGGCGACCAGTACGACAGTATCATGAATTATGCATTCACCAAAGCCTGCCTGGATTATTTTGCGAGAAAAACGTTTGATGCAAAACAGATGGCGGAAAAACTGTCGTCCAACCTGATGCGCAACATGGAGCCGGTGAACCGGATGATGTTAAATCTTCTCGATTCGCACGACACGCACCGCTTTTACTCGGAAGTCGGGGAGAATCCCGACAGACTGCTGGCGGCGCTTGCACTGGAGATGGTATTCCCGGGAGCACCGTGCATCTATTACGGCACGGAAATCTGCACGCCGGGCGGCTATGATCCGGATTCCCGCAGATGCTTTGACTGGGAAAAGGTGCACACCGATACCGACGTGCGAAAGAAGCTGACGGAGCTGACGCATATCCGCAGCTGCACCGCGATCACCGACGGAAATGTGGAGCTTGCAGCGGAAAACGGGATGCTCTGTGTCAGGCGGAAGGCCGGGGGCGAGGGCGTATCGCTGTACATCAATATGACGGAGGAGCAGAGGCGGCAGGAACATTGCCTGAAAGCGGACAGCAAGGTGCTTTCTGCTCACCGGGCATCGGTTCTTCCGGCAGCTGGTGATGGGAAAATGACCTGCGGCGTCTGCGTGGAGCCGGAAGGGTATCTGATTGTGAGAGAGCAGAGGGAAGCGTTGGATTGATATGGGCGGAAATTCCGCAGAAAAGAGGAAGCAGATGAAACGAAAAAAAGAGGTGGCACTGTTACTTCTGACAGCCGTCCTTGCGGCAGCAGGATGTGCGGATGAGAAGACGACGGGGGAGAAGACGACGGAGAGCGGCAGCGCTGCCGCGGTATCCGGAAGCAGTGTTTTTGACGGTGAACTGGAGGAGAATGTCACGATCCGGGTATTGGAAAATGACACCGCCATTTCCAAGGGATATTTTGAGGAGCTGATTACCGCATTCAATGAGGCGTACGCCGATCAGGGAATCACGGCGGTGGATGCCAACATGGATCAGTACCTGGATCTGGCAAATGACGGACCTTATGGCTATGGACCGGATGTGTTATACCAGGCGAACGATGTCATCATGCAGTACGCCAAGGGAAAACATATCTATCCGCTTCCGGTACAGCAGCTGTCCTGCTATGAGCAGATTCCGGAGAGCGCGTGGAAGGCATATGAGACGACCGTGGACGGCACGACCTACTGCTGCGGTGTCCCGGTCAATGTGCAGGCGCCGATGCTGTACTATCGGGCGGATCTGCTGCCGGAGGACTGGCAGGAAAACTGGGATGAGGATCAGAACGGCGTGCCGGATATGGTGGAGAACTGGAACGATCTGTATGCATATTCCAAAGAACGCCATGAAGAAAATCCGGCGCAGTACGGGTATATGAAGTCGCTGTACGATGTGTATTTTTCCAGCGGATTCTTATTTTCCTACGGCGGCTATGTGTTCGGCGAGGAGAATACGAACCCGGAGGACGTCGGATTTTCTGCCGGCGAGGCGGAAAAAGGCGCGTGGGTTCTGCAGCAGCTTGCGGGTGTGATGAACGAGGAATGTATCGACGACACGATCACAACCAACGCATACAGCAAACTGGGGGATGGCACCTATTTTGCGACGCTCTCGACACCGGATATGTACTCCACGTTCGCAGATGAACTGGAAAAAGAATACGAGGCGGAGGGCATGAACGAGGAGGAAGCCAGGGAGACAGCAAAGCAGAATCTGATCATGACGACACTGCCGAAGCTTCCGGAAAGCGGCGATCTGTCGGAGAGCGATCCGGTACTGATCGATATGAAAGCGATGGGCGGAGTCAACGGATACGCAGTGAGCGCGTACACCAAGGCGCCGAATGCCTGCCTGGCATTTATTGATTTTGCGACAAGCTATGAGATGGTCACCAGACGGAGCGAGATACTCGGAATTGCACCGGCGCGCGGCGATGCGGCGGAGAGTGCGGGGGACGTATCGGAGAAAATCTATGCAAATCTCGAGAACGGAAATGTGGTGCTGATGCCGTCCATCTCCGAGGTGTCGCAGATCTGGACGCCGGCACAGACCTTTTTTACAGATTTAGCGAAGGACGCGTTCCGAAGCGGCAGTGAGAAAAAGTATCAGGATCTGCCTGCGCTAAAGAGCGGGCTGGAACAGGTGGATACACAGATCCATGACGCAATATATACGTTAAAGTAGCAGATATGGAGAGAACGGTATGAAGCAAAAAATAAAGCGTGCTGCTGCCTGGTTTGGTGACAGCAGCGGGAACGTAAAATTATCAATGGTCATCATGGGGGCAGGGCAGTTCCGCTATGGCGCAAAGGGAAAAGGCGTGTGCTTTTTCCTGTCGGAAGTCCTGATGATCTGCTATATGGCAATGCGCGGGTGTCGTGATCTCGCCGGTTTTTTTACACTGGGTACGACCAGAGGGGATGCATGGCTTGGCGTAGAGGGAGATAACTCGGTTGTCATGCTGCTGATGGGAATATTTGCGTGGATCGTCCTGGCGGCGTTTGTGTGTATCTACTGCGGAAACGTGCGCGACGCTTACCGGATGCAGAAGCGGATCGAGCAGGGAAGAAGCGTGTTGTCCTTCCGCGAGGAGGCGGCACAACTGCTCGACAAAAAGTTCTATGTCACGGTGCTCGCGCTGCCGGTCATCGGTGTATTTATCTTTCAGATCCTGCCGGTTCTGTTCATGATCCTGATTGCATTTACGAACTACGGCGGAGACATTGTACCCCCGGAACTCGTGGACTGGGTGGGACTTGCAAATTTTAAAAAACTGCTGACGCTGACGCAGTTTGCACCGACCTTTTTTAAGATTCTGGGATGGAATGTCGTGTGGGCGCTTGTCTCCACTGCACTTAATTATTTTGCCGGTCTCGGACTGGCGCTGCTCCTGAATAAGGACTGCGTCAGGGGAAAAGCCATCTGGCGCGCGTTTCCGGTGCTGGCATACGCAATTCCGGGATTTATCACCCTGCTGGCGTTTAAGTTCATGTTTTCCTACGGCGGACCGGTCAATCAGATCATCGTGGCACACGGGGGCGGCGCGGTCGGCTTTCTGGATCTGGATGCCAAGTGGACGGCGCGCCTGATCGGACTTCTGGTCAACTGCTGGATCAGTACACCGCAGATCATGCTGCTCGCCACAGGAATCCTGTCAAACCGGGATGCTTCCTTATATGAAGCGGCGCGCATTGACGGGGCGGGACGCATGCAGCAGTTCCGGAAACTGACGCTGCCGTTCGTACTTTTTTCGACAATGCCGGTGCTGATCGGACAGTTTATCGGAAATTTCAACAATTTCGGGATCTTTTACTTCCTGCGGGGCGGGCTGTATATGGACGGCTATTTCCTTGCGAGCGATACGGATCTTCTGATTAACTGGCTCTATAACCTGTCCATCGACAACAATTATTACTGCATCGGCGCGGCGATCAGTCTGATTATTTTCTTTATCACATCGGCAATATCACTTGTGGTTTACATAAAGTCACCGTCTTACAGGGAGGAGGATACGTTTCAATGAGCAGAAAAACAGAGAAAAAGCGGCGGATGTCCGCAGGAAGAATCCTCGATACCGGAATGACCTATCTCATATTGCTTGCAGTGGCGTTTGTATTCTTCTTTCCGTGCCTGTGGCTGATCCTTGCATCGTTTTCCAAATCGGGAACGATCTATTCGTTTGACGGTTTTTTCCCGGCCGGATACAGTCTGGTGAGCTTCAAACGGCTGTTTACGGATACGGCACTGTACAACTATCCGCGCTGGTTTGCCAATACACTTTTTGTGGCGGCAGGCAGCTGCATCCTCGGCACGTTTCTGGTGATTCTGACCGCCTATACCATGTCACGTTTTACGTTCGCGGCGCGCAAACCGATGATGAAGATTACGATGGTGCTCGGAATGTTTCCTTCCTTTATGGGAATGATTGCGGTGTACCTTCTGATGACGCAGTTTAATCTGATCAATCATCTCTGGGGACTGATCTTAATCTACAGTGCGGGAGCGCCGATGGGCTATCTGACGCAGAAAGGCTTTTTCGATACGATTCCCAAGGCGATCGACGAGGCGGCGAGAATTGACGGAGCCACGAATTTTCAGGTTTTTATGAAAATCAATCTGCCGCTCTCCCGGCCGATCATCGTTTATACTGCGCTCTCTTCTTTTACCTGGCCGTGGAGCGACTTTATTCTGCCGAAGCTTTTGCTGAAGGAAAAGAACCTGTATACGGTGGCGGTCGGTCTGATGAGCCTCGATGAGACGGAATTTGCAAGATTTGCGGCGGGAAGCGTGTTCATCGCGGTGCCGATTGTCCTGCTTTATTTTTTCCTGGTCAAGGACATGGTGAACGGCATGGCTGCGGGCGCGGTGAAAGGGTGATCCGGAATACAAAGTGGCAGCCGCCGCGGAACGGTGATCCGGAATACAAAGTGGCAGCAGCCGCGGATTTGAATAAGATAGAATGAGAAAGCCGTTTCGAGGAAAAATGTGCAGACAGTTTTATTGATCGTAGCGCTCTCTATGGACGTCTTTCTGGCATCCGTGGCGTGCGGGGCGGAACAGATCCGGATCGAAAAGAAGACAGCACTCTGCATCGGCGCGGTATGCAGCGGAGTGCTGTTTTTTTCATTAGTGTGCGGAAAACTGATCGATGGAGTGGTCAGGGAAAAATATGCGGCGTATCTGTGTTTTGCGGGATTGTTTCTGGTCGGCGCTTATAAGCTGACGGAGTACGGAATCCGGGCGTATATCAGGAGACACCATTTCCTGTGCAAGCAGGTAAAAATGAAATTTTCACAGCTGAATTTTATCATCAGCATTTACAATAATCCGGCGGCGGCAGATAGGGATTGCTCTGCGACCATGTCAGTGACGGAAGGAATATGTTTCGCGCTCGCCATGTCGGTGGACGGATTTTTCGGCGGTCTGGGGGCGGCGTTTCTGGATATTTCGATTGCCGGCACGGTATGCCTGAATCTGGTATTCAGTGCACTTGCGGTGCTTGGCGGAAGCGCTGTCGGGAAATATGCGGCGGACCGGTGCAAAAGAGATTACTCCTGGATCGGCGGCGCCCTGTTTGTGGTGCTGGCATTCAGCAAGATTTTGTAGATTTATAGTAAATGTGTCAAAAAAAGCTTGCGTTTTCATTGCGGTATGGTATAATATGCCTATACATGAAGCAGTGGAAACGCACAGCTCTTGTAAAATATAATTAGATATTGTGGGATCTGAGAGTGGAGATGATTTTAATTCCTGTGCACATGAGGGGTGCTTACAGGTTTTATGACGATGTCTCCTTTTTTTATGCGCTGCGCATGGGGAGCACGGGGCAGGAACGGATTTCACAATAGAGGGAAGCATAAATAAGCAATAAGGGGCAAACAAGGAGGAACATGGTATGGCAAAGTATGTGATGGCACTGGATGCAGGAACGACGAGCAACCGTTGTATTTTATTTAACGAGCAGGGAGAGATCTGTTCGATGGCACAGAAAGAGTTCCGGCAGTTTTTTCCGAATCCGGGCTGGGTGGAGCACGATGCCAATGAGATCTGGTCTACAATGCTTGGCGTGGCGGTTGAGGCGATGAACATGATCCGCGCGACGGCGGCGGATATTGCGGCGATCGGTATCACCAATCAGCGTGAGACGGCGATTGTCTGGAACAAGGAGACTGGAGAACCGGTCTATAATGCGATCGTGTGGCAGTGCCGCAGAACTTCGGACATTGCGGATGCATTGAAGGCGAAGGGTCTCGAGGAGACATACCGTCAGAAGACGGGACTGATCATTGACGCGTATTTTTCCGCGACGAAGATCAAGTGGATTCTCGATAATGTTGAGGGTGCGAGAGAGCTTGCAGAGCAGGGCAAGCTGCTGTTCGGAACGGTGGAGACCTGGCTGATCTGGAAGTTCACCAAGGGTGCGGTGCATGTGACCGATTATTCCAACGCATCCCGTACGATGCTGTTCAACATCAACGATCTGTGCTGGGACAAGGAGATCCTGGAGGAGCTGGAGATTCCGGAGTGCATGCTGCCGACACCGCGTCCGTCCAGCGAAGTCTACGGCTACACAGATCCTTCGTTTTTAGGAGATGCGATCCCGATTGCGGGAGCTGCAGGCGATCAGCAGGCGGCGCTTTTCGGACAGACCTGTTTCCACGAGGGCGAGGCGAAGAATACCTACGGTACCGGATGTTTCCTCTTAATGAATACCGGAGAGAAGCCGGTATTTTCCAAGAATGGCCTGGTCACTACGATTGCGTGGGGACTCGACGGAAAGGTGAATTACGCATTGGAAGGTTCCATCTTTGTGGCGGGCGCTGCGATTCAGTGGCTGCGCGACAACATGAAGATGATTGATTCTTCCATGGATTCGGAATATATGGCGAAGAAGGTTCACGGAACACACGGCTGCTATGTGGTTCCGGCGTTTACGGGACTCGGTGCGCCGCACTGGGATCAGTATGCGAGAGGCACGATCGTGGGATTGACGAGAGGAACGAACAAGAACCACATTATCCGCGCGACGCTCGAATCGATTGCACTGCAGGTGTGCGACGTCATCGATGCGATGCGTGCAGATGCCGGCATTGATTTAAAGTCCCTGAAAGTCGACGGCGGTGCAAGTGCGAATAATTTCCTGATGCAGTTTCAGGCGGATATGATCAATGCGCCGGTGAAGCGTCCGCAGTGCGTCGAGACGACTGCAATGGGAGCCGCTTATCTGGCAGGTCTGGCAGTCGGATACTGGAAGGATAAGGAGGACGTGGTCAACAACCAGAAGATCGACCGCATCTTTACCCCGGAGATGGAGGAGGAAGAGCGCAAGGCAAAACGCAAGGGCTGGAATAAGGCAGTCAAGTATGCGTACGGCTGGGCAAAAGACGAGCCGGAGGAAGAAGAGGAATAGTAGACGCGTTAGAAGCAAGCTTACCATATACTATAGGATGAAACGAAACCGCGCAGAGCCGGAAACGGACTCGCGCGGTTTTTCACTCCAGAGGATGCGGTGCTTCCTGTGCAGCTGCCGGTATCCCGGATATTGTTGAATTTTCAGATTCATGGTAGAATGAGTTAAAATGTGATGGAAGAGTTCTATGGATCGGGCATTGTGAAAGAGGAGCAGATACAGATGGAGATTCGATTATTATACGGAAATGAGATACAGTGGGCGGTGCAGACGGCGCATGAGGTCTATGAGCAGTGTGTGCGTCCGTATACAAGAAATGCGGCGGAGGTGCAGCAGTATTATGACTATATGAATCTGCCCAATCTTTCACAGGAGATGCTGGCGGGAAGGCTGTTTTTATGGGGCGCATTTGAAAACGGGCAGATGTGCGGCGTCAGTGCCATGCAGAATGTCGGACATATCACGGCGCTGTATGTAAGACCGCAGTATTTTAGAAGACGGATCGGCAGCAATCTGGTGGACCGGATGTGCAACTTTGCGGCATCCCGATTGCAGTGCGGGCGAGTGACGGTGCAGGCTGCGCCGTCAGCAGCGAATTATTTTTACCACACGGGATTTACGCTGATTCAGGGGGCACCGGCGGGAATGTACGTGCCGTTGGAGAGAAGAATCTGGTCGGTTCCGATGACCCAGGGATACATGGGAAATATCGGGGGAAGCGGCAGTACATCCGCGCAGGGCGGTGGTGTGCCGGTGGCGCAGCCGCGGCGCACAAAGCCGGAGATCAATTATCCGAAAAAGAAGGTAAGCGCCCGGATGGTGCTTTGGCTTACTGCGGTAACCATCGCCTTCGCAGTGGCGGTAGTGACGGGAATTACCGTATATCATATCACACAGGAGGGAATCACGGGCGGATATGAGATGCCTGATCCGGTGGGGGACGAAAATACGGAAACGGACGATGGACAGGAACTGTAGCAAAAGAGCAGGCATTTAACCGGACAAAGAAGCGCAGGACGCGAAGCGGAAGGAGACGGAAGGTGGATACGACGACAAAGGGAACCCGCACAAAATACCTTCTGGCGGAGGCGATGAAGGAATGCATGAAGACGACACCGGTCGATAACATTACCGTGACACAGCTGACGGAATTGTGCGGTGTTACAAGGCAGACATTTTATCGCAATTTTATTGACAAGTACGATCTGATCAACTGGTATTTTGATATTTTACTTCACAAGTCTTTTGAGCATATGGGGAGCGGGAAAAATATTTATGAGAGCCTCGTGAAAAAATTTATCTATATTCGGGAAGAGCGGGTCTTTTTTTCCGCCGGTTTTAAGTCTGCGGACCAGAATAATCTCAAAGATCATGATTTCAGGCTGATTCTGGCGTTTTACGAGGATCTGATCCGACAGAAAACAGGGAAAATGCCCGATGAGGAGATTGGATTTTTACTCGAGATGTACTGCCAGAGTTCCGTGTATATGACAGTGAAATGGGTGACGGAGGGGACGAAGATGCCGCCGGAGCGCTTAGCAGAGCTTATGGTGAAGGCGATGCCCGAGAAAATAAGCGAGTTGTTTGAACAATTAGAAATATTGTATTGATAATAGAGGATTTTAAAATAGAAATTGTGATAAATAGTTACACTTCCTGGATTCTGTCACTTCCCTTTTGTACATTGTGTTGTTAAAATACGATCAAAGATCATTATGTATGGGAAAGGGGAACAAAAAATGGCAAACAGAATTATGTTGAATCAGACATCCTATCATGGGGCGGGAGCGATTGCGGAGATCGTGAATGAGGCGAAAGCGCACGACTACAAAAAAGCATTTGTCTGCTCAGACCCGGATCTGATTAAGTTTCAGGTATCCACAAAGGTAACGGATCTGCTGGATCAGGCAGGGCTTTCCTACGAGATTTATTCCAACATCAAGGCAAATCCTACGATTGAGAACGTGCAGACCGGTGTGGCTGCGTTCAAAAAATCCGGAGCGGACTATATCATTGCAATCGGCGGCGGATCTTCTATGGATACGGCAAAAGCGATCGGCATTATCATCGCAAATCCGGAATTTGAGGACGTCAGAAGCCTGGAGGGCGTTGCGCCGACCAGGAAGCCGTGTGTGCCGATCATTGCTGTGCCGACAACCGCAGGTACCGCTGCAGAGGTTACGATCAACTATGTTATCACGGATGTTGAGAGAAAGAGAAAGTTTGTATGCGTAGATCCGCATGATATGCCGATCATTGCTGTGGTAGATCCGGAAATGATGTCCTCCATGCCGAAGGGGCTGACGGCATCGACCGGAATGGATGCGCTGACACATGCCATCGAGGGTTACACGACGAAGGCGGCATGGGAGATGACAGATATGTTCCATTTAAAGGCCATCGAGATTATTTCAAAATCTCTGCGCGGCGCGGTGGCAAACACGCCGGAAGGACGCGAGGGTATGGCACTCGGACAGTATATCGCAGGTATGGGATTTTCCAATGTCGGTCTTGGAATTGCCCACTCCATGGCACATACATTAGGTGCGGTTTATGATACGCCGCACGGCGTGGCATGTGCGATGATGCTTCCGATTGTGATGGAGTATAATGCAGACTGCACAGGCGAGAAGTACCGTGAAATTGCACGGGCGATGGGCGTAGAAGGTGTGGATGCCATGTCCCAGGAAGAGTACCGGAAAGCCGCTGTTGCAGCAGTCAGAAAGCTCTCCGAGGATGTGGGAATTCCGTCAAAACTGGAAGCTATCAAAGAGTCAGATCTTGATTTCCTTGCAGAGTCCGCGCATGCGGATGCCTGCGCACCGGGCAATCCGAAGGATGCATCGGTGGAGGATTTAAAAGAGCTGTTCCGAAAGATTATGTAATCCATCTTACATGAACGCAATTAAGAAGTTAGGTTAGGACAGATCCCTTCTTTGCCGGATTGCCGGCGGAGAGGGGATTTTTTGCATACCGTTTGAGTGCGCCGGTGCGTGTCAGAAACAGGTGAGAAAAGTCGTGGCGGGAAGCTGCCAGGTATGATAGTATAAAAGAGAAAGAAGAAAATGAGGAGTGGTGGTAAAAATGAAAATCAGACAGTTGTATGCGTATGAACTCCGACCGGCGGCAGCGCTGGTGATGGAGACATACAGCAGGATGGAGCAGCCGTATGTGGCGAATCCAAAAGAGATAGAGGATTTCAAACGCTATGCAGATGAAGACCATCTATGGGTGGAATCATGTAAAAATAAGCTCTTTTTATTTGGAGCGTTTGATGACAATGACCAGATGTGCGCCGTCGGTGCGATCGATGCGGCGGGTGCGGTCACGCTTCTCTACGCAGGGCTGAATTTCCAGCATCGGGGACTGGAAGCGGAAGTGCTGCGCGAGATGGAGGAGTTTGCGACTGTCGGGCGCAGTATTGCAAGAGAAGAGATAAAGATTCCGGAGAAGTGGATGCAGTATACAGCGACAGCGGGTGCGCCGGAGCAGTCGTCTGTGACAGGACAGCAGACCGCGCCGGGGCAGCAGCCGTTTGCGGCAGGGCAGCAGCCTACGCCGGAGCAGTCGTTTGCGACAGAGCAGCAGCCTACGCCGGAGCCGCAGGCGTACCGGAATCAGAACACAGGCTACGGACAGGACTATGGTCAGCAGCAATATCAGAACACAGGGTATGGACAGGGCTACGGCCAGCAGCAGAATCAGAATATGGGCTACGGACAGAGTTACGGTCAGCAGTCCTATCAGAACACAGGATATGGACAGGGGTACGGAGAGAGTTGCGGTCAGCAGACAGCACCTTTAAAAAAGAGCCGTGCTCTGCTGTGGGTTGTGCTGGCGATCATAGGTTGTGCCGTGCTGCTTGTGACCGTGCCTTCGTTCATCCTTTTTCACGCGGTCAACCGTACCGTGCAGGATACGTTGACGTGGAATGAGTCGTCTGCGGAGGCGTACAGAGACGGGGCAGATGGCAGCTATACGGAGGACGATACGGAGGTAGAAGACACCGGGGAGGAACGTGAGGTATTAGAACTGCCGGATTCTCTGGGAAAAGACTTTTTTGTCACGCAGGATGACATTTATGTGGCAGATCAACTTTCCTATACGGTTACCGCACAGCATATCGAGGTCCCGAATCAGCGGAAAGACGGATTTGAGGAGTACGATGTTTCGTATCCGGTTATTACCTATGCGGATGGAAGAGATGCGACCGGAGTAAATGAGATTCTGCGGAATGCCGCCTGTGCGCAGCTGGATACCATGTATCCGGAACCGCAGGAAGAATATCTGTATCTGGATGAAGACTACCCGTATCTGGCATGTTATGTGGATTATGAGATCACGTATATGAGTGATGAGATTCTGTGCGTGGCATTTCAGGATCACTATTTTAACGGAAGTATGTGGGGCGAGTTTTGTGACCTGCGCACAAGAGTCATCAATCTTGCCACGGCAGAGCGATATGAGGTTGAGGACGTACTGCGTTCGGATGATACATTTGCGGAGGTTTATTATGAAAAAATCTGTGAGAAGTCGGATTCTTTCAACGATGCGCCCGCATTTACCGCCCAGATGGCGGGACAGACGATGGACGGGGAGATTCTGGACGGGAGATATTACAGCAACTATGTCCTCTGCAAAAATGATATTTATGTGAATCTTACCTATCATTATTACGATGAAGGACTGATTATGCACGGCTGGGATTCCACGCAGTGGACGATGGAGGAACTGGAACCGTACCGGACGGACAGCGATCTGTGGGAGAAATATTTGAAGTGATTTTACGAAAGTGGAAACAAAATTGTTTCCACTTTTGCTATTTTCTTGTGCCCTGCTGGTTCTCAGAAGAGAATATTGAAATTTTATAGTAAAGAAATATTGTAATTTTTTTTCAGATCATTTTTCAGACCGGATGCATTGTAGATGTCCTCCATAAGGAGGGCATTGTAATAGGCATAGTGTGCAAATTCCTTTGCGGAATTTGTGAGACCAAGTGATCCTAATGCCTGACAGTAGTGTGAAAAAATGTTCCCTGTAAAATACATTGAACTTATAGCATCGGAAAAAAGCGGGACTAACGCAACGATTTCCGAAAGACGATTTTCTGTATAAAGAAATCTTATAAGCATTCCCAAGGTTACGGGGAAGGAACGCTTTTTCTCGAGAACATCCAACGGAACATGGCTGGTATATTCCAGAAGCTTATAAAAACAGTAAATGCCATGTGTAGGATTTATAGTTGCATAAGTGCGGCAGATATTGTTTAAAATGGTAAGTTCTATCCACGATAATCGATAGTCAAGAATTTTATCAAATTGAAAGCCGGGCAAAGTCATGAAAAGAGCATTTTTTAACCCTTTTAATTTTTGATCATTGTCGGATTCACAGATGGCTGATTTGTAAGCAGCAAATTGTAAATAGCAGATATCTTTGGAGTTGCATAGCATCTCCATTTTTTTTACAAGATCAAGCTGTAAGGTTTTGTGATTCATACGAGTT
>OHYO01000713.1_pt1 | contig 13241 bp, 10 predicted proteins | sample 1580291 | NCBI WGS metagenome assembly OHYO01 (sample SAMEA3882526, study PRJEB24775) | human gut metagenome | biome: human-associated habitat; feature: intestine environment; material: feces | place: Netherlands | collected 2009/2010
TTTCGGGGCAAATCGACTCATCTCAACGACCCAAACACAATGCGCCGCAACGAATAAAGCCTCCGCAGCCACACGAGCTGCGGAGGCTTTTTTCATGCCGGCCGGAAACCGTATCCCACTTTTCGGGCCCAAAATGGGATGCCGTTTCCCGCTGGACCCCCTCCGGGAAACGGCATCCCATTTCAAGGGGGTAAACCGGGATGTGATTTCCCCTAACGGCACCTTTGGGAAGCCGCATCCCACTCTAGACGCACAAAACGGGATGAGCTTTCCCATGGTGATCCAAGACCAGAAGCATGTCCGATAGCGCGGCCAGGTCAAGAACAACAAGGCAAGCGTCACGCCAATTTGGACGAGCGTCTGCTGCAGTTTGAGGCTGCTGGCCCATATGGTAGAGTTAACCACCCATGAATTTCAGCACACTGCGTGCTACCTGTTCTTTTGTCATTTAGGGGAGTGAACTTGTGAATACTTCTGTCGCCAAGAAGGCCGGCCAGGCGGTGCGCCTGCTCATGATGGTGCTCACGGCAGTTCTCATCTTCTTCTTCATCAATGTTATGCTGCTCGTCTCCGATATCCAGGGCACGGCGCGCGTGGTCAACTACGCCGGTCTGGTTCGCGGTACCACGCAGCGAATCGTTAAGCTCGAGGACGCGGGCCAGCCTCAAGATGACCTGCTTAAAGCCGTGGATTCATACATCAACGGTTTGCGTTACGGAAGTGGCGACCTCAACCTCGTCCGTCTCGACGACGACGAGTATCAGGCAAAGATGACCGAGCTTGCAAATTATTTTGATAAGCTTTGCGCCGAGATCATCCGCGTGCGCGAAGTCGGCTACGAGAACACCGACATCATCTCCATGAGCGAGGAGTTCTTTGGCATATGCGACGATGCTACGCGACTCGCAGAGGACTACTCTCAGGAGAAAGCGTCGGCGCTCAACTATCTCGAGGGCTTGGTGATCATCGACATCGTGGGCTTGGTGGCGACCTTTGCGGTCGAACTTGTTCGCGCGGTGCGCACCGCCGCGCTCAATCGCGAACTGCAGAGCAAAGTCTATCTCGACGAAGCCACGGGACTGCCCAACAAGAACAAGTGCGAGGAGATCTTGGGGCAGGAGCAGCCTGTCTCCGCGGAGGAGCCCGTTGCGGTGTGCGTCTTTGACCTTAACAATCTGCATATGGTCAATAACAACTTCGGCCATGAGAAGGGCGATGAATACATTCGCTCTTTTGCCCAACAACTGGGAAGTGTGGCGTCGGAGACGTGCTTTGTGGGTCGCGACGGCGGCGATGAGTTTATCGCGGTGCTGTGGGATGCCGACCGAGCCGCTGTGGAATCCTGTCTCGCTCGGATTCGCGCGAACGTGAACGAGTATTCCGGGGCTCACCCCGACATGCCTATCTGCTATGCGGTGGGCTACGCGCTTTCCAGTGATTTTGATGAACTGCCTACGATGCGCGAACTCTTTTCCCAGGCCGACAAAAACATGTACATCGACAAGAACCGCGTAAAGACAGCCGAGGCAGCCGGGCCGCAACGCGAGGACCACTAAACCCGTAGCAAAGGGTAGCTAATTTGGGACGGGACTCTTTTGGCTACTTGAGGAGTTGGGCCATGGCGTTGACGAATTTTTGGACTTGGAGGGTGGGCTCGAGCGGGTAGTGCAGAAAGACCGGCACCTCTCGCCCGCACAGGAACGGCACGCCCACAAAGGCCGGGTGCACCCCCGACCATGCGCCGCAGGTGAGCACCGCGTCGCCCTTTTCCTCTGCCTCGTTAAAGAGCGCAAAGTCAAAGCTGTCCACGTCGATCACGTCTACGCCGCCGTCTGCCAAAAGATCGATACGCAGACTGTCCATAGCGTCGTTGCCGTGACGGAGCACGCGCAGGCGCATGCCCTCCAGGTCAGCAACCGTGATACGCGTCTTGCGCGCAAGCGGGCTCGTGCGCGGCACGTCGATATAAAACGGCACGTTGACGATGCGGAGCCTTTGGCATGCGTCGCCCCAGCGTGGGGTCGAAAAGCTCGACTGCACCACATCGACCTCGCGGCCCAAGCTGCGCATGACGGTCTCGCGCTCGTCGTAGAGGTCGCTTACCGGCACGATCTCAAATCGCAGCGACGGTTCCAGCTCGTGTACGCCCGACCACATCGACAGCGTTTGGCGCCCTGGGCACATCATCGACACACCCAGACGCACGGCACCGCCATCGCCCGCCGCGCGTCGGGCGCGGCGCAGCGCGTCCTCGGACTGCCGCATGATCGAGCGCGCGTCGTCCACCAGCAGTGCGCCGGCCGGCGTCACCTTGACGCCCGAGTGCGAGCGTTCGAACAGTGTGATGCCGAACTCGGCCTCGAAGCCCGACACCTGCTTGACGAGCGCCGGGGTCGACACGCGCAATTTTGCCGCCGCACGCGAGAAGCTTCCCAGCTCCGCGGCGGCCGATATGGCCTCGAGTCGTCGATCGTACACGTCAATCTCCTGTTTCCAGACGCATGGCAATGAACTGCCGAAGGGGGTTGTTTTGGCAGGTCACACACTCAATTAAAGGCGCATCGTCTTGCAAGCTATAAACCTACGGTTAACGCCATTCTAACAAATATGCAATTCACCTGCGCAAATGCAAAGCATACGATAACCAGTGAAAACCACGTGGGTCGGTTAATGGGAGCGACCCACCGGGAGGCACAAGAAGGGAAGTTCCTATGAGCAATTGGCTTAAGCTCGAGGGCGATGTCTGCGCCGTGACTGGCGCGCTCGGCGGTATGGGCGTCGAGATTTGCCGCGAGTTCGCCCGCAACGGCGCCAACGTCGTCCTGCTCGACCTGGACGAGGAAAAGGTCAAGGCCGCAGCCGCCGACCTCGCCGCCGAGTTTGGCATCCACGCCGAGGGTTACAAGATGAACGCCACCGACGAGGCCGAGGTTCAGGCCGCCGTTGATGCCACCATCGCTGACTTCGGCCGCGTCGACGTTCTCGTCAACACCGCCGGCATTCTGCGCTTCGCCGCCATGGAGGACCTGCCGCTGAGCGACTGGGAGCAGGTGCTCAACGTCAACCTCACCGGTTACTTCATCACCTCGCAGCGCTTTGGTCGCGAGATGATCAAGGCCGGCCAGGGCCGCCTGGTGCACATCTCGACCGTCGCTAGCCACTCCCCCGAGACGTTCTCGGGCGTGTACAGCTCCACCAAGGCCGGCGTCAACATGATGTCCAAGATGCTCGCCGCCGAGTGGGGCCCCTACGGCGTCCGCTCTAACTGCGTCGAGCCCTGCTTCGTTAAGACCCCGATGTCGGCCAACTTCTACGCCGACCCCGAGGTCGAGAAGAGCCGCAGCCGTCTGATCGCCACGCGCCGCATCGGCGAGGTCAGCGATATCGCCAACGCCGTCATGTTCCTGGCGTCCAAGCGCTCGGACTTTACCACCGGCGACGCCATCAAAGTCGACGGTGGCTTCTCCAACATGATGGGCGACCTCACCGCCAAGCCCGGCGGCCGTCGCGCCTATGCCGACAACTACCTTAAGAACAAGGGTGTCGAACTCTGGTCCGATGAGTCCGGCGTCGCCAAGCCGACTGACCAGTAAACCAACCTGACAGGGAGGCCCCGCGGACACGCCCGCTCCTCCCCAGTATCGATCAGAAAGAGTCCAATGGCTTCCACCAACTCCAACAAGGGTCGCGCCGTCGTGCTTTCCGCCGCGTGCGTCACCATGTTCTTCATCAGCTCCATCGCGCTGTATTCCGTCGTGAGCAAAAACCTGCTCGCCGTCTACCCCGAGTGGTCCAGCGCTCTTACCTGGGCCTTCCCGGTCTTTCAGACCATCATGGCCGTGACGGGCATCTTCGCCGGCCGCATCTCCGATAAGATCGGCCCGCGCAACGTCGTGATCGCCGCCGCCGTGTGCTACGGCGTGGGCTGGTTCATGTCCGGCACCGTCACCGAGCCGTGGCAGTTCTACCTGTGGTTCTCGCTTGTCGCCGCTATCGGCAACGGCTTGGGCTACAACCCGGCACTCACCACCGGCCAAAAGTGGTTCATCGACAAGAAGGGCCTCGCCTCCGGCATCACCCTGGCCGCTTCGACCGCCGGTCCCGCCGTGCTATCCCCGGTGCTCGCCTCGCTGCTCATCCCGAGCCTGGGCATCTTTGGCGCCCTCAAGGCACTCGGCGCCATCTTCTTTGTGACGATCGCCGCCTCCGCCCTGTTCCTGAAGGCCCCCGAGGCTGGCTGGCTGCCCGAGGGCTTCGAGGCCCCCAAGGGCGGCGCGCATGCCGGCACCTTCGGTGACCTCACACCGGGCGAGATGGTCAAGACCCCGCGCTTCTGGGTCCTCATCGTCACCTTCGCCTTTGCCGCCACCGCGGGCACCCTGCTCGTGGGCAAGGTTGCCTCCATCGCCGCCGTCCAGCTCTTCGCCGACCCCACGAGCGCCGCGGCCGTCGCCCTCGGCGGCGTGGTGGTCTCCGTCAACACCTGCGCCAACCTGGTCGGTCGTCTGTCCTTTGGCCAGATCATCGACAAGCTCGGCGCCTATAAGTCGCTGCTCATCAGCCTTGTCGTCACCATCGTCGCGCTCGTCATCATGTCGATGAGCTTTACGCAGGGCATGTTCTTTGTGGCGCTCGCCTTGCTCGGCTTTAGCTTTGGCGCCCTGCTCGTCATCTACCCGCCGCTCACCGGTGGCGCCTTTGGTACCAGCAACATCGGCGTCAACTACGGCATCATGTTTTTGGGCTATGCCGCTTCCACCTGGATCAGCCAGCCCATCACTGCCGTGCTGTATCACGCCGAGGCCGGCAGCGCCGCCTACCAGCAGTCCTTCTACGGCGCCATTGTGATCGCCGCCATCGCCGTCGTGCTCACCGTCTACATGATGGTCTCCGACAGCAAGAAGAAGTCCGCCTAGTTTTACCGATGCGACAAAGGGACAGTCCCTTTGTCGCATTCCACCGGTCACCAGTATTAAGGAGTCGAAATGTCTGAGCTCAACCCCGTCCGCATTGCCGTTATCGGCGCCGGCGCCATGGGCCGCAACCACATCCGCTTTGTCACCGAGGAGCCCGAGGCCGAGCTCGTCGCCATCGCTGACGCCTTTGAGGGTGCCCGCGCCACGGCCGAGGCCGCCGGCGTGCCGTTCTTCACCGATCCCGCCCAGATGATGGACGAGGTTAAGCCCGAGGCCGTCATCATCGCCACGCCCAACGACCTGCACCTGGGCGTTGCCCGCGAGGCTGTGAAGCGCAATATCGTGCCGTTGATCGAAAAGCCGATCTCCAACGACCTGGAGGATGCCCAGGCTTTCGCTGCCGAGGCCGAGACCGCCGGCGTGCCCGTGCTCGTGGGTCAGCACCGTCGCCACAACCCCTTCGTCAACAAGGCCAAGGAGATCATCGAGTCCGGCGAGCTGGGCAAGCTCACCGTGTCGAGCTTCCACTACATGATCTATAAGAACGACGAGTATTTCGATGTCGAATGGCGCCGCAAGAAGGGTGCCGGCCCGATCCTGGTCAACCTGGTGCACGACGTCGACCTGCTCCGTTACCTGCTGGGCGAGCCCGTTGCCGTCCAGGGTATGCAGTCCAGCGCCGCCCGCGGTTTTGAGACCGAGGACTCCGCCGTGGTCAACGTCCGTTTTGCCGATGGCGCGCTCGCAAGCATGACCATCTCCGACGCCACCGCCAGCCCCTGGAACTGGGAGGCAACCGCTCGCGAGGATCCGCAGTACCGCCCCTTCGACGCCGACGCCTACTTTATCGGCGGCACTAAGGGCGCCCTGTCGCTGCCCCGCCTGCACCAGTTCTCCTACGACGGCGCCTCCAACTGGCACAAGCCGCTGCAGATGGAGATTCCGGCCGTCGACCCGGCGCTGCCGCACAAGATGCAGCTCAAGCACTTTGTGAAGGTCGTCCGCCGCGAGGTCGAGCCCGTCGTGACCCCCGCCGATAACGTCAAGACGCTCACGCTGCTTAACGCTATCAAGGAGGCCGCCGAGACCGGCCAGCTCGTCGAGCTGTAATGCCTTAAGAGCGACCGCGGCAAACCCCATGCCGAACCCCTCGGTCCGCCACCAATAAGCCCCTCTTCTTTGCCCCGCGAGCAGCCTCCTGCCCGCGGGGCATTTTGCTACCTTGCCGACGATTTTTCTGAGACGGGGGCCATTTTGCACCTCAGCCTGATTCGTTCGCCACGAAATGGGCCTATCTACTACGTTTAGCCAATCACCCTCAACCATGCCATATTTCCTAAAATCAAAAGCGCAGGTAGACGGCTTGCGTATTTTCTGAAAACCGGGGGATGGTCGACCCATACGGTTCAAACGTAGTAGATAGGTCGTTTTCGTGGCGAGGGCCCAAAACAGTCTTTTGAAACGGGTGGTATCCTTGGTAGCCCCGTGCTGCAAACGCACCTTAAACGCAAGGAGTCCCATGGATCTTATCGCCCAGCTCGCCCACGAGCTCAACCTTAAGGCCGCCAACATCGAGGCAGCCGTCAAGCTCATCGACGAGGGCAACACCATCCCCTTTATCTCGCGCTACCGCAAGGAAGCCACAGGCGGAATGGACGACGTCGCCCTGCGCGCACTCGACGAGCGCCTGTCCTACCTGCGCAATCTTGAACAGCGCAAAGAGGACGTCATTCTGCTCATCGACGCCCAGGGCAAACTTACGCCCGAGCTCGAACAGCAAATTCGCGAGGCCACGCAGCTCCAGCGTGTCGAGGACCTCTACAAGCCCTACCGCAAAAAGCGCATGACCCGCGCACAGAAGGCCCGCGAGGAAGGCCTGGAGCCACTTGCCAACATGGTCATCATGCAGGCCTCGGCCAAGGACAGCGCGCTCGACGCCGCCGCGGCATACGTCAACGAGGAAGCCGGCTTCGACACGCCCGAGAAGGCGCTCGCCGGCGCGGCGGACATCGTGGCCGAGACGGCGGCCGAGGACCCCGAGAACGTCGCCGACCTGCGTGCCTTTACGCAAAACACCGCAGACATCGTCGTCGAGGCCACCGACCCCACCGAGAAGACCCCCTACGAGCCGTACTACAGCTATGACGAGCCGCTGCGCCGTATACCCAACCACCGCGTGCTGGCTATCGACCGCGGTGAGCGCGAGGGCAAGCTCCGCGTGCGCGTGAACGTCGACGGCGCCGCTGCCACGGCACGCCTCAGCAGCCGTTGGCCTCGACGCCAGGGCGTCTTCGCGCCCGTCTTTGACGCCGCCATCGCCGACGGTTACAAGCGCCTCATGGCCCCCTCGCTTGAGCGCGAGGCCCGCGCCAAACTCACCGTCCGTGCGCAGACCGAGGCCATCAACGTCTTTGCCAAGAATCTCGAGGGCCTGCTCTCGGCACGCCCCGTGCGCGGCGCCCGCGTGCTCGCGCTCGATCCGGGCTACCGCACCGGCTGCAAGGTCGCCGTCATGGACGAGACCGGCAAGCTGCTCGACCACGGCGTGGTCTATCCCACCAAGCCGCGCCACGACGTCGCCGGCACCAAGCGCGAGCTCGCCCGCCTCGTCAAAAAGGACAGCGTCAACACCATCGTCATCGGCAACGGCACCGCCAGCCGCGAGACCGAGGAAGTCGTCTCGGAGTTCATTGCCGAGCAGGCGCCCAGCCTTCGCTACACCATCGTTAACGAAGCCGGCGCGTCGGTGTACTCCGCCTCCGAGCTCGCCAGCCAGGAGTATCCCGATCTGGACGTCACCGTGCGTGGCGCCATGAGCCTGGGCCGCCGCCTGCAGGATCCGTTGGCAGAGCTCGTTAAGATTCCGCCTCAGTCCATCGGCGTGGGTCAGTACCAGCACGACCTTGACCAGGCCGAGCTTTCGTGCACCCTGGGCCACGTGGTGGAAGACGTCGTCAACCGTGTGGGCGTCGACGTCAACACCGCGAGCGCGAGCCTGCTGGGATACGTATCGGGCATCACGCCGAGCGTGGCCAAGAACATCGTGGCCTACCGCGAGGAAAACGGCGCCTTTACCGATCGCCGCCAGCTTAAGAAGGTCCCCAAGCTGGGACCCAAGGCATATCTCAACGCCGCGGGCTTCCTGCGCATCAGCGGCGGTAAGAACCCGCTCGACGCGACGAGCGTCCATCCCGAGAGCTACGAGGTAGCCACGGCCGTCCTTGAGCGCGCAGGCGTGGCGGCAAGCGAGCTTAGCCGCGGCGGCGTACCCGACATCGAGCGCCGTCTGGGCAGCATCTCGACGCTGGCAAGCGACCTGGACTGCGGCACCCTCACGCTCATCGACATCGTCAACGAGCTCAAGAAGCCCGGCCGCGACCCGCGCGACGACGCGCCCGAGGTGGTCTTTAGCCGCTCGGCGCTTTCCATCGACGACCTGGAACCCGGCATGGAACTCAAGGGCACGGTGCGCAACGTTGTGGACTTTGGCGCGTTCGTCGACGTGGGCGTGCACCAGGACGGCCTCGTGCATATCTCCAAGCTGGCCAATCGCTTTGTCAAGCACCCGAGCGACGTGGTGCGCGTCGGCGACACGGTCAAGGTGTGGGTAGAAAAGGTCGATCGCGACCGCAAGAAGATCTCGCTCACCATGGTGCAGGGCAAGTAAACCGCCAAAGCAAAGGTACCCCCTGTAGCGATGTGCAAAATCGCGAGTATTCTGCAAATTCCACCGTTCCGGATGCCCCTCAGAGACGAAAAAGCAAAAAACAGCCCCCGTTTTAGCGTCGTCAGAGCCAAAACGGGGGCCGTTCCATGCTTCGGTTAACTGATAAAGACCTTTACCTTGCTGAATACTCTCAATTTTGCACGGCGCAGGCGGGGGTACCTTTGCCCACGGCAGGATATGGAAGCCAATCGTCAACTTGCTGGCAAGCTCGTGCCGGCAGCCCCGGCCTTTCCTTTGCCTAGCGCGACCCTCGCGGAGCGCGTGAGCGATAGGGAAAGGAAAGGCCGGGGCGAACAGCCCACGGTACAGTCGGTGTTCGCGCTACGGCAGGATATGGAAACCGAGCGCCGCGATATCCTTGGCAAAACCGCGCACGGTATCGAGCGAGACCTCGTACGGGTCGCGACCAATGTTCTTGCGCTTGGCCAGGATGCTGTTGGGCACCGTAATGATCTGGCAACCGCAGGCCTCGGCCTGGTAAATGTTGATGAGCTCGCGCGTGGACGCCCACAGGACCTCGCAGTTGGGCTTTGCGGCGGCCTTCTTGACCGACTCCGTCATAAACGGAATGGGGTCGACGCCGGTATCGGCGATGCGGCCGGCAAAGAGCGAGATGATGGACGGCGTCTCGGCGTCAACAGCCTCGACCATCTCATCGACCTGCGTAGGCGTAAAGATGGTGGTGACGTTGACCTTGATGCCGTCGGCCGAAAGCTTGCGCACCAGCTCGGCGGTGGACTCGCCCTTGGTGGTCACGCACGGAATCTTGACGTAGACGTTCTCGGCCCAGGTAGCGATCTCGCGCGCCTCGACCTCCATGGTCTCGACGTCGTCGGCAAAGACCTCAAACGAGACGGACACATCGGTGATGTGGGCCAGGACCTCCTTGGCAAACGCGCGGTAATCCGTCACGCCGCCCTTCTTCATAAGGGACGGGTTGGTCGTGAAACCCTGAACGTTGCCGTTCTCGTACATGTCGAGCATGCCCTCGAGGTTTGCACCGTCAGCGAACACCTTGATTGCCATCTGCCTGATTCCTTTCGCTTGCACATGGGCGTTAAACTGCTAAACACTTTACCTACGTTTATCAAGGCGTGAGCTGCGGTTTTTTATCTTCTCGGCGAACGGTATAAACACCTCAGTGTTTGGATTGATAAATCGATTGAGCATGCAAAAGCAAAGAGTCGCAGTTTGAGCAAACGTCAGAACGCGGGATTCATTAGATGAGGCCGAAATGCTGCATCGCTGTGACGGTGCCGTCGTGTGCGACATCATCAGTCACGTAGTCGGCGAGCGCCTTGACCTCGGGCATAGCGTTGCCCATGGCCACGGCCGTCTCGACAGCGGCGAGCATACCCAGATCGTTGCCGGAATCGCCAAAGCCAAAGGTGCGCGCGTTGCCGGTGCGACCCAGGTATTCCAGCGCTCGCGCCACGCCCACGCCCTTGTCAATGCCCTTGGGGCTCAGCTCGCGATTCTGGCCACCGGTGTTGCACAGCTCAAACTCGCGATCGATAAAGCCGTCATCGTTGGCCACGCGAGCCAAACTGGGCACACTGAGGCATACCTTGCCCACGCGCAGACTGCCGTCGACGCGCATTTCCTCGGTGCTGTGCACCACAGAAGTGCCGATCAGAGACGACTGCTCAACACCCGCGGGTTCCAGGGCAAAAGTAGCCACGTTGGTCTCGAAAAAGGCCTCAATCCCTGCCGCGGCCATACGGCGCGCAAGCTCCTCGATAACGTCCTCGTCAAAGCAGTCCTCATGCACCACGCGGCCCTCGACCTCGAGCGTCGCTCCCGCCATGGCAACGACACCCGCCGGGTTCAGCGCGCGCAGGCCATCGGCAATCAGCCACAAGGGACGACCCGTGCAGATAAATGCATGGTGTCCCGCGTCGCGCAGACGATGAAACGCCTCGACGACCGCCTGCGAGGGGTGAACCGCCGAAAAGTCCTTGTCGGTCATGTTGTCGGGATCGAACGACGTCAGCGTGCCGTCCACGTCAAAAAAGAGCACGGCGGAATCGGGGCACGCATCAATCATATGGGTTCCTTTCGGGGGCGAGAGTAAACGAAGTATCCATCATATAATGGAGCGACGCAACCAGAGAGGTCACCCATGGAATTTTACGCAAGCTGCCCCGAGGGCTTTGAGTCCGCACTCGCCGATGAGCTTAAACGCCTCGGGCTTTCGCATGTTCGCCGGCTGAAGGGCCGCGCTACATTTGAGGGCGAGCTCGAAGAAGGCTACCGCGCCTGTCTGTGGTCGCGCCTGGCGAGCCGTGTGTTCGTGGTACTCGGGCGCTTTGAGGCGCAGGATGCCGATGAACTGTACGATAGCGTTTACGACATCGCCTGGGAGACCATCATCCGCCCCGGCGCCACCATCGCCATCACCGCCCGCGGCGTGACCGAGCAGCTGCGCAACACGCGCTTCTCGGCCCTGCGCGCCAAAGACGCGCTGTGCGACCGTCTGGCCGAGACCACGGGCCGTCGCGCCGACGTCGATGCCGCCGACCCCGATGTTCACCTGTTGCTTTCGCTGCGTCAGCGCCGCGCGAGCATCAGCCTGGACCTTTCGGGCGACCCGCTGTTCAAGCGTCTGCCGCCCGCTGCGACTCGTGCCGGCGAGGGCGCAACACGTGTGCGAGCTGACGGCCGACGATTACGAAAACGAAGCCCTTCCCACGCTGATCGATGCCTCGTGCGCCGGCGGCGGTCTGCTGCTGGAGGCCGTGAACATTCTGACCGACCGCGCCCCGGGCGCCGCACGCGAGCGCTGGGGCTTTGAGGGCTGGCAGCTGCACGACGCTGTCCTGTGGGAGCAGCTGCTTGCCGAGGCGCGCGAGCGCGAGGCGGCAGCGCGCGAGCGCCAGGCGCGCATCGTGGCCGTAGACATCGACCCCGCCGCCCGCAAGACTGCCGAGCGCATGGTCAAGTGCGCCGGCTACAAGCGTTTTGTCGACTTTTGTGCCGCCAAGCCCGCCACCGTGCTGGACCATGCGGGCGCCGTCGCCGGTGCCGCCCTGGTCGCGGACACGACCGAGACCCCGCTTTCGCTCATGCACGATGCCATGACGCTCATCGGCGAGCTGCGCCGCGCCCCCGAGCTCGCTTCGGCGCCGGTCGCCGCTCTCACCCGCGATGGCTTGCTGGCCCGCGCGCTCCACGCCGAGCCCGAGCGCTCGATCGCCGTCATGCCCAATAACGAGGAGGCGGCTCTTGAGGTTTGGCCCTCACTCGACCACGCCGCTGCAGCGTTTGAGGCTGCGACCAGCGCGGATGCCGAGGCCGAGGTTGCGGATGCCAACGAAGCCAACGACGAAGCCGCCGCTTCCTCCATGCCCGAACCTGCCGCCACGCTCGACTTGGGCGACGGCAAGCCGCTGCCCGTGCTCATCCCGGAGTCCGAGCAGTTCGCCAACCGCCTGCGCAAGAATGCCCGTCTGCGCCGCAAGTGGGCCAAGCGCGAGGGCGTGAGCTGCTATCGCGTCTACGATGCCGACCTGCCCGACTACTCCGCTGCCATCGACCTGTACGAGGGTTGCCCGCAGACGCCGGGCCGCTGGCTCGTCATCGCCGAATACGCCGCGCCCAAGACCATCGACCCCGCGCTGGCCCAGGCCCGCATGCTCGACATCTTGGCCATCGCGCCGCGCATCCTTGATGTTCCGGCCGAGCATGTGCACGCCAAGGCCCGCATGCGTTCGCGTGGCGGCTCGCAGTACTGCAAGCAGGGCGCCGGCAAGGGCGGATCGGGCGAGCGCGCCAACATCGCGCGCCGGCGTCTGCCGCTCATCGAAGAAGGCGGGCTCACCTTTGCCGTCAACTTTGACGACTACCTGGATGTGGGCATCTTCCTGGATCACCGCGTCACCCGCAACCTGGTGCGCGAGCACGCCAAGCAGGCGCGCCGCTTCCTCAACCTGTTCGCCTACACCGGCACCGCCACCTGCTATGCGGCAGACGGCGGCGTCGAGGAGACCGTGACGGTCGACCTTTCCAACACCTACCTGGACTGGGCCGAGCGCAATATGCGTCAGAACGGCTTTGTTGGTCCGCAGCATCATTTTGTGCGCGACGACGTGCTCGCCTGGATTCGCGACCAGCGCCAGACGCGCAACCGCTGGGACTTGATCTTTGTCGACCCGCCCACGTTCTCGAACTCGTCCAAGATGGGCCGCCGCACCTGGGATGTCCAGCGCGACCATGTTGAGCTTTTGGCCGGCGTATCTCGCCTGCTTGCACAGGGCGGACATGCCATCTTTAGCTGCAACCTGCGCGGCTTCCGCCCCGAGACGCGCAAGCTCGCGCGCGCGGGCGTCGTGCTGGAGGACATTACGGCACAGACCATCCCCGAGGACTTCGCACGCAACCAGAAGGTGCACCATTGCTATATCGTGCGCCGCCTGCCCATCGAGGACGCCATGGCCGAAGTCGGCTTTAGCGCCGAGGAGATTGCAGAGCGAACCGAGGAACTGCGCAATCCCGAAGCCCGCAAGCCTCGCGCAACGGCGCCCGCGCATGCGCAGGCCGGCAACGGCAAGTCGAACTTTGCCGGCAAACCCTCTCCTGCCGGCAAGCCCAAAAAGAAG
>OHYO01000735.1_pt1 | contig 12956 bp, 12 predicted proteins | sample 1580291 | NCBI WGS metagenome assembly OHYO01 (sample SAMEA3882526, study PRJEB24775) | human gut metagenome | biome: human-associated habitat; feature: intestine environment; material: feces | place: Netherlands | collected 2009/2010
TAATTAATTCATCTCTGAAATCTGGATGAGCAATATTAATTAATGCTTCTGCTCTTTCCCATGTAGACATACCTTTAAGGCATACCTTACCAAATTCTGTTACCACATAATGTGTATTAGGACGAGTATCTGTTACTGTAGATCCTTCTGCTAAAGTAGGTCTGATTCTTGTATGCTTTACACCATCTTTGGATGTAAATGTAGAAGAACAACAGATAAAACTCTTACCACCCTTAGATAAGTATGCACCCTGAACGAAATCAAGCTGTCCACCTGCACCACTAATCTGTTTTATACCTGCACTCTCTGCATTAACCTGACCATATAAGTCAATATCAACTGCATTATTGATAGAAATAAAGTTATCAATCTGTGCTATTGTCTTAGCGCTATTCGTATAATCAACTGGTGCACTCATACATTCTGGGTTATCATCCAGATAATCATACATCTTCTTAGTACCTGCACCGAATGCATATACCTGACGTCCTCTGTCGATATTCTTCTTTAAGCCTGTAATCTTTCCTGCCTTTGCAATGTCAACAAACGCATCAACGTACATCTCTGTATGTACACCTAAGTCCTTTAAATCAGATTCAGCAATCATGGAACCTACTGTATTAGGCATTCCACCGATACCAAGCTGTAAACATGCTCCATCTGGAATCTCTTCTACGATAAGCTGTGCTACGGCTTTGTCTACTTCTGTTGGTGGTGCGCCAGCTCCTAACTCACCAATAGCTGGATTCTCGCCTTCTACGATGTAATCTACGCGAGAAACATGAATGCCTTCTTCAAATCCACCCAGACAGCGAGGCATATTCTCATTAACCTCTACGATAATTACATCTGCAGCTTCACAAACTGCCATCATATGGGATGCATTTGGTCCAAAGTTAAAGAATCCATGTTTATCCATTGGAGCAACCTGGAACATCGCAACATTCAAATGCTTGATATTCTCTCTGTAATAACGTGGAAGTTCTGAATATTTTAATGGAGAATAGTATGCAAATCCTTTACTGATTGCCTTTCTCTCCAAACCACCCATATGCCAGGAATTCCATGTAAAATGATCTGCTACATTATTTACCTTGAAAATCTCTGGTTCTCTTAATAAGATACCACCACGAATCTTAACATCTTCTAATTCATCTGCTCTGGCTGCTAATGCTGCATCCAATGCAACTGGAGTACCGGTTGTCCAACCATAATCTACCCAATCATGAGATTTTACTACCTTAACCGCTTCTTCTGCTGTAACAAGTTTCTGTGCATATTCTTTAATGAAACTCATGCTTCTCCTCCTAACAACTTCTGCTCTTGTTAAAAAAATATCATGAGTATATTCTACCACCGTTGTATAACTCGGTCAACCTAAATCGAACCTTGAATCCTTATATTTTTACAACATTTTTGCTAATTTGGCCTTATATTTCTGAGAAATTGGAATAACTGTCTTTTTATTCAAATAAAATTCACCATTTATCAAATCTGCTTTTTGAATAAACATAAAATTCACAATATAACTACGATGGCAACGAATAAAATAATCTGGCAGGCTCTTCTCCAACTTTTGCAAGGAACTATAAAAAGAAATCTCATACTTATTTACATGCAAGATAATCTTCTTATCTCTTGCTTCTAAATACTGAATCTCTTCATAATGAAAACAATAAATCTCCCCTCCTGTCCGAATCTTTAATATATCTTCTTGTTTTTTCTTTCTACACTTATCCTTACAACACCATGTAAGACTTCGGTATATAATCCTACAAGCTTTCGCATATACATATGGTTTCAGTAAAAGCATATCTGGTGAAACTTCCGGAATTAAATAGGACTCTGCTGAAATCTGATTAGTACTTACAACTAGCAATCGTCCTCTCGGGAAAATCCCCCTTATTCGTTTCGCTCTGCATAAATCCTCTATACCTGTGATTTCTACTACAAGTAAATCTGGCAGCTGTATTCCCTCTATATTCACCTGATGATACTCTTCATCGCTTATGATAAAATTACGTAAAAACTCTTTATCTATAAGCGCCACACACTGATTACATATCTTTCCAATTAAATCTCCTTCTCTTTTGTCATGACAAAAAATCATAACTGACAGCATAATCTATTCATCTGTCTATACAATCTAAGCAATTACATTATTCTTTAATGTTGCTGCAACCTGTTTATTCTGTTCTTCTGCTAACTGGTATTCCTGTGCAATTGTTGTCAAATGCTGTGATTCTTCTTCTATCATCTTGCACATCTTGGCGATATCGGCATCCAATCCATTAAACTTACCAAGATATATACTACTCGCCTCTCCACTCCAGATGGAACTACTAATTCCCCTCACTAACTGAAGCATATCAGAGGTAGTTTTCTTAACGTCCTTTCCTGCCTGTTGGAAAGAACTTGCTGTCGCCTTTAACTTCTCTGGAGTTACATTAATTAAATCTGCCATAAATCCCCCTCCTAGCTTACCGCTGTCGCCTCATTCTTCTTCTCCGCTTTATTATAGATTGCAATAATCTTCTCTAGTATCAATATAAATTCCAAAATTGTCTTAAGTAAGTTCCGCATCTTTGAAATGTCTGTCTTAAGTTGCTTTACATACTTCTCTTTTGCAGCGCCTTCCCACATAGAATTAAGACTGTTCCCCAAAGTTTCTAAAAGCGAAATCTTATTCTTTAAGGAATTACTCAATACTATCAGTGACTCTCTCTTATTAGATATTTCTTTTGTTGAAGCAATAATTTGTGCCATAAATGCCTCCTCTCATATCTCGGTTAACTGCTGCAAGAGTATTATAACATATTTGGAATTAATTTCCACTATTTTTGACAAATTATGTTTATTTTGTGATAAGTACTTCTTTATTATGTTTACTTTTTATTATGTATAAAATAAAAATGACGTATTTTACTAGAGCGAGTTTGAAAAATGCTTTTGCAAGATGTGCGTTACAATTTGTGGGGAATTTTTCCTGAATGAAGACGGCGTAGCGGGCTATGCCAACTGAATGAAAGTAAAAAAGACCACAGTTATAAACTGTAGTCCTACTATCTCACTTTAACAGGGAATCTTCAAAAAGATTCCCTGCATAAATACATTTTATAGAGTTCAGCACAAATCTCCTATATGCTTCTTTTAATAATGAATCGTCAATACACAAAACATCTGAGAATGCATATACTAGACTTCCACAAAAAATCTAAGTTTCAATCCTCAATCAGTAACTCACATAATCTAATGAGTCTGATATGATTTGAAATTATTTAACCTGAGCTTTGATTGCCTCTGTTAACTTAGGAACAATCTTTAATGCATCGCCAACAATACCGTAATCAGCTACATCAAAGATAGGTGCATCTGGGTCTTTATTGATAGCAATGATGATATCAGATTCTTCCATACCAGCTACGTGCTGGATAGCTCCGGAAATACCGATTGCAAAATAAACATTAGGACGAACTGTCTTACCAGTCTGGCCAACCTGCAAATCTTTTGGTTTCCAACCATTATCAACAACTGCACGAGAACAGGAAACTGTTCCGCCAAGTGCCTCTGCTAAATCGTCTAATAATGCAAAGTTATCAGAAGAGCCAACTCCACGTCCGCCAGATACAAGAATCTTAGCAGCCTGGATATCAACTGTTTCTGTAACAGATTTTACAATGTCAAGAATCTCAACATATTTGTCATTTGGAGTAAATCCTGGATTGTACTCAATAACTTCTGCCTTTGCACCTGCAACAGGCTCTTTCTTCTGCATAACACCAGGACGAACTGTAGCCATCTGTGGACGATGGTTAGGACAAGCGATTGTAGCGATTGTGTTACCACCGAATGCAGGACGAGTCATTAATAACTGACCCTGACGAGGTTCTTTATCTCCACGAGCTTTGAATTCACCAATTTCAAGAACAGTACAGTCTGCTGTAAGACCTGTTGCAACTCTTGCAGAAACACGAGGTCCTAAGTCACGACCGATTGCTGTTGCTCCAACCAGAAGAATGTCCGGTTTGTATTCGTTGATAACAGATGCCAGTGCATGTGTATATGGCTCTGTTCTGTATTCTTTTAATTCAGGGTCATCAACTACGATAACTTTATCTGCGCCGTATTCAGCAAGTTCATCAACTAAGCCTTTTACGTCAGAACCGATTAAAACTGCTGTTACGTCTGTTCCTAAATCTGCAGCAAGGTCATTTGCTTTTCCAAGTAATTCTAAAGCAATGGCATCAATCTTATTGTCAACCTGCTGAGCATAGATAAATACACCTTTATATTGTTCTAAATTCATTCTATTCACCACATTTCCTTTACAATTAGATAACATGCTTTGTTAACAGTTTGTCCATGATGTACTCAACGCCTTCTTCTGCTGTTTCAGCTGTCATCATGACACCTTTACCTTTACGTACCTTATCAGAAGCTTTTGCGATCTGAGTTGGAGAACCTGCAAGACCTAAGTTGCTGTCATCAACATCTTTAAGGTCTTTTCTTCCCCATGTAGTAATTTCTGCATCATATGCATCAAAGATTCCGCCTGGAGTCATATAACGTGGCTCATTTAATTCGGAAAGTGCTGTGATAACACATGGCATTTTAGCTTTTAAAACATGATATCTGTCGTCATACTGTCTCTGAACGATTACACTGTCACCTTCAACTTTGATATCCTGAGCATAGGAAATTAAAGGAAGATCTAAGTGTTCAGCAATCTGAGGTCCTACCTGAGCAGTATCACCATCGATAGCCTGACGACCTGTGATGATTAAATCATAATCAATATTTCTAAGTGCTCCAGCGATTGTTGTAGATGTTGCCCATGTATCAGCTCCACCTAAAACACGGTCTGTTACAAGGATACCCTTGTCAGCACCCATTGCCATAGCTTCACGCAGAACTTCTTCTGCTTTTGGAAGACCCATAGTAACTACTGTTACTTCTGCGCCTGTTTCATCTTTTATTCTAAGGGCAGCTTCAAGACCTGCCTTATCATCTGGATTCATGATAGTAAGCATAGCTGCTCTATCAAGAGTTCCGTCTGGTTTAAACTTAACTCCACCTTTTGTATCAGGTACCTGTTTAACACATACTACGATTTTCACAGTATTTTCCCTCCTTATTTCAATAAGTTACCAGAAATAACCATACGCTGAACTTCTGATGTTCCTTCGTAGATTTCTGTGATCTTAGCGTCACGCATCATACGTTCTACGTCGTACTCTCTGATGTAACCATAACCACCAAGTAACTGAACACACTTAGTTGTTACATCCATAGCTGTTTCTGCTGCAAATAATTTAGCTTTTGCTGCTTCTACGGAGTATACTCTCTGTGTTGCTTTTGCCATTGCTGCTTTATAAACAAGTAACTTAGCAGCTTCTACCTGTGTAGCCATATTAGCAAGCTGGAACTGTGTATTCTGCTGTGCAGCAATTGCTCTGCCAAACTGTTTTCTTTCTTTAACATAAGCAATTGTAGCATCTAAAGCACCTTCTGCGATACCAAGAGCCTGAGCTGCAATACCGATACGTCCACCATCTAATGTGTGCATAGCGATTGCGAAACCTTTGCCCATAGGTCCAAGAAGATTTTCTTTAGGAATACGACAATCCTGGAAAATCAATTCATATGTAGCTGAACCACGGATACCCATTTTCTTTTCTTTTGTACCAAATGTAAATCCTGGAGTTCCTTTTTCTACGATAAATGCGGAGAAGTTCTTTTTCTTTCTTCCTCTTGCATCTGTATCAACACTTGTGATAGCGATGATAATATAGTAATCAGCATAAGAACCGTTAGTGATGAAACATTTAGATCCGTTTAATACCCATTCGTCACCATCTAAAACAGCCTTTGTCTGAACACCCTGAGCGTCAGTACCAGCACCTGGCTCTGTAAGACCGAAAGCACCTAACTTTTCACCCTTTGCAAGTGGAACAAGATATTTCTGTTTCTGTTCTTCAGTACCGTAAGTAAGAATTGGATCTGCACACAATGATGTATGTGCGGATACAATAACACCTGTTGTACCACAAACTTTAGATAACTCTTCAACACACATAATGTATGTTAAAGGATCACAGCCCTGTCCGCCATATTCTTTTGGCACAGGAATTCCCATGAAACCTAATTTTTGCATTTTTGCAACGGTTTCTTCTGGAAAATGTTCTGTCTCGTCAACCTCCTGAGCAAGAGGTTTAACTTCGTTTTCAGCGAACTCTTTAAAGAGCTGTCTAGCCATTTCATGCTTTTTGCTTAATGTGAAATCCATTTTCATTCCTCCATAATAAATTGGTTATTGGGGTGGAGAACCACCTTAAAAGCCGTGGAGACGCAGAGCATAGTCCCCACGGCCGTATTCACTTTTTTAATTATTTGCTGTAATCGTAGAATCCAATACCAGTCTTCTGACCTAATTTTCCACCACGAACCATCTTTCTTAATAATGGATGTGGACGATACTTAGGATCTCCTGTTTCATTATATAATACTTCCATGATTGCAAGGCAGATATCAAGACCAACTAAATCTCCTAAAGCGAGAGGTCCCATTGGATGGTTAGCACCTAACTTCATAGCTGTGTCGATACCTTCAACAGAAGCAACACCATCAGCATAAATGCCAACTGCTTCGTTAATCATTGGGATTAAGATTCTGTTAACTACGAATCCTGCAGCTTCTTCTACCTGTACAGGTGTTTTGCCGATTTCTACGGAGATAGCTTTAATCTTTTCAACCATTTCATCTGGTGTATTAAGACCAGCGATAACTTCAATTAATTTCATAACTGGAGCTGGGTTGAAGAAATGCATTCCGATAACTGGTCTGTCAAGTCCTGCACCAATCTGTGTAATAGATAAAGAAGATGTATTTGTTGCAAACATACATGTTGCAGGAACGATATCCTGTAATTCTTTAAATGTCTGCTGTTTAACTTCCATAACTTCAAGAGCTGCTTCTACTACTAAATCAGCATCTGTACAGATATCTTTTGTACCTGTAGTGATTTTAGCAAGGATTGCATCAGCTTTAGCCTGATCCATTTTTCCTCTTGCTACTCTCTTTTCAAATCCTTTAGCGATTTTCTTTTTACCATTTGCAGCAAATTCATCGTTGATATCACATAAATATACTTCGTATCCTTCTGTCTGTGCGAATGCCTGAGCAATACCTGATCCCATTGTACCTGCGCCAATAACTCCAACTTTCATTGTTTGAAACCTCCTATAAAATGTAATGTATTCCGATAATTAATAATACAATATGTATAATTGATTAATTAGCAGTTTTTAAATGGCTCTTTTACTTTTTCTTTGTTTTTGTCAAGGAAGAATGCCATTCCGTATTTCTGGTCTTCTGTCTCGAAGCAGCTGCCAAATAACTTCTCTTCGATTACGATAGCTTCATCCATTCCTACTTCTAAACCTTCGTTGATAGCTTTCTTACATGCACGAACTGCGATAGGTGCGTTCTTTGCAATACCCTTTGCCATCTTCTTAGCCTGAGGCATTAACTCTTCGAGTGGATAAACTTCGTTAACCAGACCGATTCTGTAAGCTTCTGCTGCTTTAATATTGCGAGCAGTATAGATTAACTGTTTTGCTTTTCCAGGTCCTACGATACGAGCAAGTCTCTGTGTTCCACCAAAACCAGGTGTGATTCCAAGACCAACTTCTGGCTGTCCAAACACTGCATTCTCAGAGCAAAGTCTGATGTCACAGCTCATAGAAATCTCACAGCCACCGCCTAAAGCGAATCCGTTGATTGCTGCGATAACAGGGATTGGAAGTGTTTCAATCTTTCTGAATACATCATTACCAGCTTTACCGAAAGCTTCGCCTTCTGCTTTTGTAAGTGTACTCATCTCTCCGATATCAGCACCTGCTACGAAAGATTTCTCTCCAGCACCAGTAATGATAAGACATCTGATTGCGTCTAAATCTACTGCATCAATAGTTGCATCTAAATCTTTTAATACTTCACTGTTTAAAGCATTTAAAGCCTTTGGACGATTGATGGTGATAATACCAACCTGGCCATCTACTTCATAATCGATAAATCCCATTGTATGTATCTCCTTTCAGATTACATTAGCTAACTATTCAATCTAGATAATTAAATAGTTACAAACTATGTAATTGATATAACCGGATTCGAAAACTGAACCCGGATATATGTAATCATTCTATACGTGATTAGTCTCTTTCAACGATTGTTGAGCAGCCCATACCACCACCGATACACAGTGTAGCAAGACCTTTCTTAGCATCACGTTTCTGCATCTCATGTAATAATGTAACGAGGATACGGCATCCTGATGCTCCTACTGGATGTCCAAGAGCAATAGCTCCACCATTAACATTTAACTTCTCTGGGTTGATTCCTAATTCTCTTCCTACTGCTAATGACTGAGCTGCGAAAGCTTCGTTAGCTTCGATTAAGTCAAAGTCATCAATGCTCATGCCTGTTTTTGCAAGAACTTTCTTAGTAGAAGCAACTGGTCCAACACCCATGATAGAAGGATCAACTCCGCCTAATGCTCCTGCTATCCATGTAGCCATTGGAGTTACACCTAATTCTTTAGCTTTTTCTTCGCTCATAACAACAACACAAGCAGCACCATCGTTAATACCTGAAGAGTTGGCAGCTGTTACGATACCATCTTTCTTGAAAGCAGGACGTAATTTAGAAATACTTTCTGCTGTTGTTCCAGGACGTGGTCCCTCATCTGTATCTACAACAACTGTTTTCTTTTTAAGTTTAACTTCTACAGGAACAATCTCATCTTTGAACTTACCAGCTTCGATAGCTGCTGTAGCTTTCTGCTGTGAATTAGCGGAGAACTCATCTAACTCTTCTCTTGTTAAATGCCACTGTTCTGCAACGTTTTCAGCTGTAATACCCATATGGTACTGATTGAAAGCATCTGTTAATGCATCGTTAACCATACAGTCTTTTAATACGCCATTGTTCATTCTGTATCCAAAACGAGCTTTGTCTAAGCAGAATGGAGCTAATGACATGTTTTCCATACCACCAGCGATAACGATATCAGCCTCACCTGCTAAAATCTTTGTAGCAGCAAGGTTAACACAGTTAAGACCGGAACCACAAACTACGTTAATTGTTACAGCAGGTACTTCGATTGGTAAGCCTGCATTAATAGAAGCCTGACGAGCAACGTTCTGTCCAAGACCAGCCTGGATAACACATCCCATTAATACTTCGTCTACCTGATCAGCAGGTACGTTAGTTCTCTTTAACGCTTCTTTAATTACGATGCTTCCTAAATCTGCAGCTGGTACTGTGCTTAATCCACCACCCATTGTTCCGATTGCGGTACGACAAGCACCTGCTAATACAACTTTCTTTGCCATAGTTTCATTCCTCCATTTAAGTTATCAATATTATTTGATAGTTGCTTTGCTAGAGCATTTCTAGTACGATATGTGTTAATCTTATCACAATCTTCTTTGCTTTGCAACAAGATTATAAAAAAATTTTTAATTAATATTTTCATTTATGAAAGATTCACAGTTTCGTCACTTTTGAATACAAAATCCATCGTTGTTTTAATTAATTTTACCTTTATTTCTTCTTATATCTATGGACATTCTCTATTGATTAATTTTCTGATTTTGTGAAAAAAGGAAACAAAATACAAAAAACTGCCTAAATATGTGAAGAAATAGACATTCTGAGTTGGCTAATAGACGAAAAACCAGAGATACTTTACCTGCCAGATGTGGCTTTGGAGTGAGTTTTATGGCATTTTGCACAGTGAAATAAAGCATATGGTACATAAAGTATCTCTGGCTTTTCTATCTGTTGGAAGGATTTAGTTTAGAATGTCTATATGGAGGGATTTGAAAATTGCCCGGATAGCTGTAGATGAAATTATGTATATTTTGTATTGCAATTTGTTTTTATCATTGTAATTATATTAACAAAATCAATACCAAAAAATCTATATTTTAAATTCACACACTCTCCCCAACATCGAATCGTTGCACATCTAAGAATTTTTACTTTGTTTCCTTCAAAGCCAGCAATAGTAAAGCTCGCTATAAGTCTATCTGTGGCCTCGGAGCAAGTGTTGGATACGAGCATATAAGCGAGTATTCAACACGCTGCGACTAAAGTCACATATATGGATTATTTTGTTCGTCTGTTTCTATACTTGCCTGTCTAGCGAATTAAATTTCCGAATTCTTCTTTGAGGCGAAGTAAGCCCGGAGTGAATTTACTACGATGATCACTCCAAGTATCATCAGTAAAATAGCGATAATCAGCTGTAAGCCTTCTACTAAAAATGTTGCGGAACCAGCAGAAAATGCCTGTACGAGAGAAATGGTTCTCTCTACTAATGCGGTTCCTGTTACACAAAGCATGATAATCAATGGTGGGAAAAGCATTTTGTTGCTTCGTCCGGTTACTTTTAAGAATACGCAAAGTTTTACTAATACTAAAGCAGATAAGAGCTGGTTTGCGGAACCAAATAATGGCCAGATATTTGCATAACCAATTCTTGTTAATACAAAGGCTGCTACTAAGGTGATGATTGTTGAGAAGTATGTATTACATAAAACTTTTCTCCATCCTTCTGCGTGTTCCATATCATCAACACTGAACAATTCCTGAAAGCTCATTCGGCCAATTCGCGCTACGGCATCCAAACTTGTAAGTGCAAGCGCGGATACGCACATTGTCATGAAGCACTGTGCTACATATACTGGAATTCCAAACATTTCAAAGAATCCAGCTACACCGCTTGAGAATACCTGGAATGGTGTTCCATCTGCTGGTGTTCCGTTAGCGGACGCTGCCGCTCCTGCTACACATAAAGCGATAACTGCAAGTAAACTTTCTAATACCATTGCGCCGTAACCAACTTTTAACATATCTTTTTCATTGGATACCGTCTTTGAAGATGTTCCGGAAGATACTAAACTGTGGAAACCAGAAACTGCTCCACAAGCAACGGTTACGAATAAAATAGGGAATAAATCACCAAGCTGATCATTATGGAAGCCTGTAAATACAGGAAGATTCATTGTAGGATGCGCTACTAATAATCCAACAACAGCTCCTGCGATCATTCCAATAAACATATAGGTTGTCATCGCATCACGAGGCTGTTTTAATAACCACATTGGAAGTACTGCCGCAAAGAAAATATATACAAATGTAATATATGTCCAGCCGTCCTTTCCTAATGTAATTGGCATTGTCATACCAATAGCAAGTGCTGCTACAGTACAGATTAATCCAACAACCGTTTCCTTCCATCCTGTCAGATGCAGATGTTTATGAAGTAAACCAAAAATCATTGCAAATGCGATAAATAAAAGGGAAATTGTTCCTGCTGCTCCATTTGTTTTTGCTGCATCGGAAAGTGCAATCACACCATTGGCATCTACCGTATAAGCATTAAATGTACCTGCTACCATATCAGCGAAAGCTGCGATAACAATTAAAGTAAACAGCCAGCAGAAAATAAGAAATAACTTTCTTCCAAGTTTACCGATGTATTTTTCGATCAGAAGTCCCATGGACTTACCATCATTTTTTACACTGGCATATAATGCTCCAAAATCGGTAACTGCTCCAAAGAAAATACCTCCAATTAATACCCACAAAAGTACTGGAAGCCATCCAAATACTGCCGCCTGAATTGCTCCTGTTACAGGGCCTGCTCCAGCAATAGATGAAAACTGATGGCTAAATACTGTCCAACCGTCAGTTGGAACATAATCCTGTCCATCTTCAAACTTATGAGCTGGTGTCTCTGCTTTTGGGTCAATTCCCCATTTTTTAGAAAGCCACCGTCCATAAAATGCATACGCAGCTGTCAATAAAACAGCAGCAATTAAAACAATGACTAATGTATTCATTTTTGTCCTCTCCTTTCATGTATACAAGCCATTTCTTGTATACATGAAGTTTTATAATCCTTTTCCTTCATTTTGTCAATGTTTTTTGCGCTTTTTCTTGCATTTTTATAGGAACAAATAAATTTTAAATTCAATTCACTTCATTTCTAGATTTTTATGCAAGAAGTTCTGAACTTTTTTAAGCAAAAGATACTAGAGCGTGTTTGAAAAAAGCATTTTTCAAACACACTCTAAGAAACAAATCCCGTCATTATTCCAACTTTCTTCCGCACCCATTCCATAAAATGTGCGAACTCGCTCTTTCTCACAAAAATCTCGGCATAACAATTCAATATTTCCGAAACCATCTGCCGCATATATGCCATATCATTCTCATAACACATTTTCTGTGAAAGGTATCTGTCATGTAATTCCTGAAGTCTCTCCTCCACTTCCGCAGCAGAATCAAGCTTCTTACAGCTCGGCAGGGACATCTGCTCTAAAGCTCCCTCCCGCATCCACTTTGTCATTTTTTTCTCGTAAGCATAATGTTCTGAAATTGTTCCCTCAAAAATCGTATTATGCGGATAGGTAAAATAATCTTCCACATAATGAAGAATCCATCCAAGTTTTAAATAAGAAAAGCTTCCGCCTCTTCCTTTTGCCTCTAACGCTTTCATCTGTTTTGTAATCTGTTCGAAGGTTGCTTCCCATGTATGACCCTCCAGATAAGTATACACCAGCAGATCTGGCAGAATACTTCCAAACAATAATGCTGCTTTATGTGCTCTGTGTATATTTCCCGATAATGACTTTGTCATAACTAAATGTCCAATTTTATCCATTCATTTCTCCCCATTCACTTTCAACCTGGTATCATTTCTACATTTAAAATTAAATTCCATTCACTGCCTCTCAAAACACAGTATACCATAATTGTGACATCCTCCCCACCTGTAGAGGTAGGAGCTTCCCAACCTCGGCAAGTTTGGTTCTCGTTCGATAACACTACTGTGCTAAGCATAAGCGAGCTATCCCCGTGTGTCCCACGGTTGTGTTATATTGTGT
>OHYO01000748.1_pt1 | contig 12829 bp, 8 predicted proteins | sample 1580291 | NCBI WGS metagenome assembly OHYO01 (sample SAMEA3882526, study PRJEB24775) | human gut metagenome | biome: human-associated habitat; feature: intestine environment; material: feces | place: Netherlands | collected 2009/2010
GCGCCCCGCCCCCTGCCGCAGCGGCGGCACGTGACCTGCCTGAGCGGGCTGGAACAACTTCGGATCGTACCCGAAGCCAACTTCGTCAATGTCGGCGAGCGCACCAACGTCGCCGGCTCGGCCAAGTTCGCGCGGCTGATCCGCGAAAAGAATTACGAGGAGGCTCTCTCGGTGGCCCGTGCCCAGGTCGAAGCCGGCGCTCAGATCGTCGATGTCTGCATGGACGACGGCCTGATCGACGGTCCCGAAGCCATGCGCGACTTCCTCAACCTGATGGGTTCTGAGCCCGAAATCGCCGCAGTACCCGTCATGATAGACTCTTCGAAATGGGAGGTGCTCGAAACGGGCCTCCGGGTAGTGCAGGGCAAGAGCGTCGTCAATTCCATCTCCCTGAAGGAGGGCAAGCAGGAATTTCTGCACCGCGCCCGCCTCATCCGCCGTTACGGAGCCGCCGCCGTAGTGATGCTCTTCGACGAACAGGGACAGGCAGACACCTATGCCCGCAAGATCGAGGTGGCGCAGCGGGCCTACAAACTCCTCACCGACGACGGATTCCCCGCCGAAGACATCATCTTCGACCCCAACATCCTCGCGGTGGCCACCGGTATCGAAGCCCACGACGCCTACGCCAGGGATTTCATCGAAGCCGTGCGCTGGATCAAGCAAAACCTGCCGCACGCCAAGATTTCGGGCGGCGTGTCGAATCTCTCGTTCGCCTTCCGGGGCAACAACGCCGTGCGCGAGGCCATGCATTCGGTGTTTCTCTACCACGCCATCCAAGCGGGTATGGACATGGCGATCGTCAATCCCCAGATGCTGCAAATCTACAGCGACATCGAACCGGAACTGCTCGAACGAGTCGAGGATGTCATCCTCTGCCGCCGCGCAGACGCAGCCGAACGCCTCACGGAATACGCTTCGCAATTCACCAAAACCGCTGCGACGCAGACGCAGCATACCGACGCCTGGCGCTCGGAGCCGCTCGGCAAGCGCATCGAATACGCCATGCTCAAGGGCGTGGCCGACTACATCGAGCAGGACGCGCTCGAAGGCTACCGCACGCTGGGCTCGCCCCTGGCAGTGATCGACCGGCTGCTGATGCCGGCCATGGAAGTCGTAGGCAATCTGTTCGGGCAGGGCAAAATGTTCCTGCCGCAAGTGGTCAAGACCGCCCGCGTGATGAAAAAAGCCGTCGCCGTACTGACTCCCTACATCGAGCAAGGTTCCGAAGCGAACGCCAAGAGTGCCGGCAAGGTGCTGGTGGCTACCGTGAAAGGCGACGTACACGACATCGGCAAGAACATCGTGGCGGTAGTCATGGCCTGCAACGGCTACACGATCCGCGACCTGGGCGTGATGGTCGAGTGTCCCCGCATCATCGACGAAGCCGTCGCCTGGGGCGCCGACGCGATCTGCCTGAGCGGACTGATTACCCCTTCGCTCGAGGAGATGATCCACGTCTGCGAAGAGCTGGAACGCCGGGGGTTGCAAATTCCCGTACTGATCGGCGGTGCGACCACTTCGGACGTACACACCGCCGTAAAAATAGCTCCGACCTACTCGGGCCCGGTGATCCATGCCGACAACGCCAGCCGCAACAACAAAATCCTCGGCGAACTGCTCGGTCCCGGCCGGGAAGAGTATCTGGCTCGCGTGCGCGAGGAGCAACAGACCCTGCGCGACCAGTACCGCCGCCGCGAGGAGATCCGCACGATCCTACCCTTCGGTCAGGTGCGCAAGCTGCGCGTGCCGAAACCCGCGTCCGAAATCGCTGTTCCGGCCCATACGGGACGGCTGGTGTTTCCGGACATAAGTATCGCCGATGTGGAGCCGCTGATCGACTGGAACTTCTTCTTCCCGGCGTGGGGGCTCAAGGGCCGCGTACCGGAGATCTTCGAAAACCCCGAACACGGCGCCGAAGCCCGCAAGCTCTACGACGACGCGCAAAAGATGCTGGCCCGCATCCGCGAAGAAAAACTCCTCACCCTCCAGGGCGTAGCGGGCATCTTCGCAGCCGTCAGCCGGGGCGACGACATCGTGGTCACCGGCCCGAAAGACAAGAAATACATCCTGCCGATGCTGCGCAGCCAGGCCCCGGTCCGGGAAGCCCAGGCCCGCTGTCTGGCCGATTTCATCGCCGACGAAAAGGCAGGCAGAACCGACTATATCGGGGCCTTCGCCCTCACGGGCGGCATAGGGCTCAAGGAGCTGACCGAAAAGTTCCGCGCGGAGGGCGACGACTACAACGCCATCCTCTCGAAGCTGCTGGCCGACCGCCTGACCGAAGCCCTCTGCGAATGGGTGCATATCTTCATCCGCCGCCAGATGTGGGGTTACGAAACCGGTCCGGCGCTCACACCCGAACAGATCATCCGCAGCAAATACCGGGGTCGGCGCATGGCCTTCGGCTACCCGGCCTGTCCCGACCACTCGCTCAAACGCGAGGTCTTCGACCTGCTGGCCGCCGACAAGACGACCGCCATGCGTCTGAACGACAACTATATGATTACACCTGAGGAGGCGCTCTGCGGCCTGTTCTTCGCCGACGCCGAATATTTCTCCGTTGGCCGAATCGACCGAGAGCAACTGGCCGACTACGCCGCACGCCGCAACATGGACATAGAAACGATCGAAAAACTGATACCCAATAACATCTGATGAATATTACGGATCTCATACAGGGCGCCGTCGCTTCGCGCACGACCCGTTTCGCCTTCGAGCTGCTCCCGCCCCTGAAGGGGGACGGTACGCGCAGCGTCTTCGGAGCCATCGACCCGCTGATGGATTTCAACCCGGCCTACATCAACGTCACCTTCCACCGCGAAGCCCTCAAAGAGGACATCCGCCCCGACGGAAGCCGCGAGTGGCACATCATGCGCCGCCGTCCGGGCACGGTCGGCATCTCGGCCGCGATCCGGCGCAAGTACGACGTGGAGGTGGTTCCCCACCTGATCTGCGGCGGCTGGTCGAAATACGACATCGAGGATTCGCTGATCGACATGGATTTCCTGGGGCTGCACAACGTGCTGGCGCTGCGGGGCGACAAGCGGCAGAACGAACCCCGCTTCGTCCCCTACGCCCAGGGACACGCCCACGCCGCCGACCTGGTGCGCCAGATCCAGGCCATGAACCGGGGAGAATTTATCGACGGCGAAGTCGAGGAGTGCCACCACTCCAAGTTCTCGGTAGGCGTGGCGGGCTATCCCGAAAAGCATTTCGAGGCGGCGAACGCCCAAAGCGACCTCCAGTACCTCAAGGAGAAGGTCGATGCGGGAGCCGACTACATCGTGACCCAGATGTTCTTCGACAACAGCAAGTACTTCGATTTCGTGGAGCGCTGCCGCAAAGCGGGCATCACGGTACCGATCATCCCGGGCATCAAGCCGATCTCGACGCCCAAGCACCTGGAGATCCTGCCCCGCACCTTCAGCGTCAGCCTGCCCGAAGAGCTGGTGAAGGCCGTCCGGGCCTGCGGCGAGGACACACAGGCGGCCCGCGAGGTCGGGATAGAATGGGCGATCCACCAGGCCAAGGAGCTCAAGGCGGCCGAAGTGCCGATCATCCATTTCTACACGATGGGACGCACGGACAACATCCGCAAGATCGCCCGCAACGTATTCTAATTCCGAATAGGGCAAAGTAATTGCTATTAAACGCTTAACCATGACACCCGTAGAGTTTCGCCGCCACCTGCACCGCCACCCGGAGCTTTCGTTCCGCGAAACGGAGAGCGCCCGCTTCATCGCCGAGGCGCTCCGCGAGGCAGGCATCCCCTGCCGTCCGATCGCCGGAACCGGCGTACTGGCCAAAATCGAAGGACGCGGCGACCTGCGGCGAGCCGTCGTGCTGCGAGCCGACATCGACGCCCTGCCCATCCGCGAACAGAGCGGCGCGGCGTGGAGTTCCGAGAACGACGGAGTGATGCACGCCTGCGGGCACGACATCCACGCAGCGGTGCTCTACGGCACCCTGCTCCGGCTCTCCGCCGAGCGGAATTTCGAGGGTACTCTTTTCGGAATCTTCCAACCCGGAGAGGAATCGAATCCCGGCGGAGCCTCCAAAGTGCTGGCCGAAAACCCCTTCGAAGGCTATACGGTGCTGGCCGTCGTCGGCGAGCACGTCGAACCCGCTTTGGACGCGGGCACGCTGGGCTTCCGCGCGGGCAAGTACATGGCCTCCAACGACGAACTGCGCCTCACGCTCGAAGGCGCGGGCGGCCACGCGGCCATGCGTGCCGAACACCGCGACACGGTGAGCGCCGCCGCACAACTGATCCTGCACCTCACGGCCCTGAACACGCCCGAACGGGTCGTTTCGATCGGCAAGGTCGAAGCTGCGGGCGCTACGAACGTCATCCCGGACCGGGTCTATATGGAGGGAACGATGCGTACCTTCGACGAACGGGAACGGGCCGAAGTGAAACGCAGGATCGAAGAACTCGCCGCCGCGAACGACGCCTCGTACGGCGTACGAACCCGGGTACACTTCACCCCCGGCTACCCGTGCGTGGTCAATGACCCGGAGTTGATCCGGCAGGCCGTCGCACTGGCCGAAACCGAAGGAATTCCCTTTCAAATGCTGCCCCTGCGCATGACTTCCGAAGATTTCGGCTTCTACGGCACCCGCTACCCGGCGATCTTCTACCGCCTGGGCGTCGGTCCCGGAGCCGGAAAACTGCATACATCCACCTTCAATCCCGACGAGGCGGCCATTCCGACCGGCATCCGGTTCATGGAACTCCTCGCCCGTAACTATTTCAACCGATGAATAAACTGAAAAATACGAAGAAGTCGGCCGCATTCGACCGCTCTTCGCTGATCATTAACCTGTTCCGGGAATTCCCGAACAACAAGTTCTCCCTCAAGCATCTGGCTTCGGCCTCGGGCGGCGACACCAAGGAGGGCCGTCTTCGTACCCGTGAAATCATCACGGAACTGCTCGCCCAGGGCACTATCGAGGAGTGCGGGCAGGAAAAGTACCGTCTCAGCGGCAAGGAGCGTCCCCGTCAGGAGGGCATCGTACAGATGATCTCGACAGGAGCGATGTATATCCGCTCCGAGGAGTTCGAAAACGACGTATATGTCAGCCAGCGCAATTCGCTGAATGCTCTGGACGGCGACCGCGTGGAGTTCGTCATCACCCGCCGCTCCCACGCCGGGTCCCTCGAAGGCGAGATCACCCGCATCGTGGAGCGCAGCCGCAAGCAATACGTGGGCACGGCCGACGTGAGCGACCACGCCATCTTCGTCAAGATGGATCCCCGGCGCATGCCGATGGACGTCTATCTCTCCAAGCGGGACAACCCTAACGTACAGCACGGCGACAAAGTCGTGATCCGCATCACGGACTGGGCGCTGGGTTCCAAAAGCCCCGCCGGAGAGCTGGTCGAGGTATTGGGCCGCGCCGGAGAGAACAATACCGAGATGCACGCCATCCTGGCCGAATACGGCCTGCCCTACCATTTCGAGCAAAAGGTCGAAGATGCGGCCCAGGCCATTCCTTCGACGATCACCAAAGCCGATTATGCCGCCCGGCGCGACTTCCGCAAGATAACGACCTTCACCATCGACCCGGCGGACGCCAAGGACTTCGACGACGCCCTCTCGATCCGCAAGATCGAAGACGGCGTGTGGGAGGTGGGCGTACATATCGCCGACGTGACCCACTACGTTCAACCCCGCTCGGTGATCGACACCGAAGCCGAGGAGCGCGGCACGTCGGTCTATCTGGTCGATCGTACGATTCCGATGCTGCCCGAAAAATTGAGCAACGAACTTTGCTCGCTGCGCCCCGACGAAGAGAGTCTCTGCTTCTCGGCGGTCTTCACGCTCAACGAGGAAGCCGAAGTACTGGACAAATGGTTCGGCCGCACGGTCATCCTCTCCGACCGCCGCTTCACCTACGAGGAGGCGCAGCAGATCATCGAAACCGGCAAGGGCGACTTCGCCGAAGAGGTGCTGACGCTCAACCGTCTGGCCCAGCGGATGCGCAAAACACGCTTCAAGCGCGGAGCCGTGAGCTTCCAGCGCGAAGAAGCCAAGTTCAAACTCGACGCCGAAGGCAAACCGCTGGGCGTCTATTTCAAGGAGCAAAAGGAGGCCAACCAGCTCATCGAAGAGTTCATGCTGCTGGCCAACAAACAGGTCGCCGAATTCTGCGGACATCACAAAGTGAACGGCCGTGCCGTTCGGCGTACGATGGTTTACCGCGTACACGACGTTCCGAACGAGGAGAAGCTCGAAAAGTTCCGGACCTTCGTTCTGCGCTTCGGCTACGTATTCAAGGCCGACAAGGGACGCGCCGTGGCCAAGGAGATGAACAAGCTGCTGGGACAGGCCAAAGGACGCATCGAGGAGAACGTCATTTCGAACCTCGCCGTACGTGCGATGTCCAAGGCCTTCTATTCGACCGACAACATCGGTCATTACGGCCTCGCTTTCCCCTACTACACGCATTTCACCTCGCCGATCCGCCGCTACCCGGACATGATGGTCCACCGGCTGCTGGCCCGCTACCTCGAAGGAGGCAAATCGGCCGACCGCGACACCTTCGAGAAACTCTGCGTACACGCCTCGGAGCGGGAAGTGATCGCTGCCGAAGCCGAACGCGCCTCGATCAAGTACAAAATGGTGGAGTTCATGCAGGATAAAATCGGCCAGTTCTTCGACGGCCATATCTCGGGCATGAGCGACTGGGGCATGTACGTCGAGCTGGACGAAACCCACATCGAAGGCATGGTTTCGCTGCGGGAAATGGAGGACGACCTCTACCAGTTCGACGAGAACCGCTACGAGGTCTATGGACGCCGCAAAGGACGGATCTTCACCTTGGGCGATGCCGTGCGTATTCGCGTCAAGCGGGCCGATCTGCAACGCCGCAAGCTCGATTTCGAACTGGTGCACGATGCGGCGGCCGACTCCCGCGAGGACGACGTAAAGGGGCACGCAGCGATTCCGGTACGCCGCCAAAGCACGTCCCGACCGGGTAAGGGCGGCAAAACGTCCCGCAAAGGGGGCAAAAAAGGATCGAAGCGATGATCCGGGAACAGACGCAGCGAACCGCCGGGACCGGCCCCAACCGTGCGGAAGAGATATACGAAAAATGTCTGAAGCGTGATCCCCTCACGGCGGAGGAGGCGTATTGGCTTTACGAACAGGCCCCCCTGCAGGAGCTGGCTCTCACGGCTGACCGCGTGCGCCGTGCCGTAGTGCCCGACCTGGAGGTCGTGACCTGGCAGATCGACCGCAACGTGAACATCACCAACGTCTGCATTTCGGGCTGCCACTTCTGCAATTTCCACTGCAAACCCCACCAGACGGAGCGGGCTTTCATCACTACGCTGGATGAATACAAGGAGAAAATCGAGCGGATGCTCGCCCTCGGCGGCGACCAGTTGCTGCTGCAGGGCGGTCTACACCCGAAGCTGGGGATCGATTTCTACGAGGAGCTCTTCTCGACACTCAAGAGCCTCTATCCGCAGGTACGCCTGCACGCCCTCGGAGCGCCCGAAGTGGCGCACATCGCCCGCATCAGCGGCCTCACCACGCTCGACACCCTGAAACGGCTGATCGCCGCCGGATTGGACTCCCTGCCGGGTGCCGGGGCCGAGATCCTCGATCCCGGCGTGCGGAAAGCCATCTCGCCCGCCAAACCTTCGGTCGAGGAGTGGATCCAGGTGATGCACGAAGCCCACTGCCTCAACCTGCCGACCTCGGCGACGATGATGTACGGCCATGTAGAAACATCCCGTCAGCGTGTGGACCACCTGCTGCGCATCCGCGACCTGCAGGCCCGCTGTCCCGAAGGACATTACGGCTTTCTGGCCTTCATCCCTTGGATTTTTCGCTCGTCGGGCACCGAATTGGAGCGGCAGGGAGTTGCAACCCGCTTTTCACCATTGGAATACATTCGCATAATCGCCGTCAGCCGACTGGTTCTGAACAACATCCGCAACATCCAGGCTTCGTGGCTCACCGTCGGCAAGGCCACCGCTCAGGTAGCGCTGCACAGCGGCGCCAACGACATGGGTTCGATCATGATCGAGGAGAACGTCGTTTCTTCGGCCGGGGCGCACAACCAGTTCGATGCCGCAGGCATCCAACAAGCGATCCGCGAGGCGGGCTTCACGCCTCGTCTGCGGGACCAGCTTTACCGAATGCGGTAACGATCCCCATGCGGCAAGCCATATCAACTGAAGAGGGGTATTTCCCTGCACGAAAAAAAGCCGGAAAATTCCGGCTTTTTTATTCGGAACGAATTTTGAACTCTACCCGACGATTATAACCAACTCCCTATGACGGCATATTTACGGCCTGCTCTTCGACAGACAAGATTCTTCTCTCGATCCGGACTTACACGACATCTCGGACTTCTATACCGGACCGTACAGCCGACTATTGTGCTGTTCCTGCTTGTACTCGCCCTAACGGGCTGCCTTTCCGAAGAGATCCCGACGGAAAAGGAAACCACGCTCGTCCGCGTCGGAGAGGAGGCCCCTCACTTCACGGTCGGAATGCTCGACGACACAGCGATCACCCTGTCCGACCTGCAAGGCAACGTGGTGTTGCTTACCTTCTTCTCCACGTGGTGCCCGACCTGCCGGAAACAAATGCAGCAGATGCAAACCCAAATCGTCGATCGCTTTGCTGACCGGAAATTTCGCTTCCTTCCAATCAATCGAGGCGAAACGCAGCAGACCGTTCAAGAGTTCTGCCGCGAGCTGGGAATCGCATTCTCCGTAGGTCTGGATCCCGACATGTCAATCTACTCGCTCTACGCCACCCGATACGTTCCCCGCAACTTTATCATCAGTCCCAATGGCAAAATCCTGCTCTCCGAAACCGACTACGACGCAACAATACAACGCCTGCTGATCGAGCAAATCGAACAAGCGCTCCAAACAACAGAATAAAGCAGCATACCCAACAAAGCCGACCACACAAAACAGCCGTCTATGACTGACATGACCGGATTCCGAAGACACCCCGGAATTCCAGCGGTTTCCACCCCGTAACCGTCCGATCTGCCGGGACACAGCAACATTGCCGAACCCCGCAATTTACTCCACCTCGAATCGAACCGTCCCCTCTCATGCCTTCTCCAAAACCCCTCCACACACACCCTCTTCCTCACAAAACACAAACAGGCGGAGCTTGCAGAAGCTCCGCCTGTTCTTTCGAAATCCGGGATTTCGATTACTTCATCAGACCGGTTACCAGGAAGGTGATCGCCACGGTCAAAATACCGTACAACTCCGGGAAAGCGGCGAGGATCAGGGTTTTGGTACCCACGTCATGACCGTTACCTACGGCAGCGATACCGTTGGCGCAAAGCTGGCCCTGACGATACGACGAGAAAAAGTTCACCAGGCCGACCAAGATACCCAAACCGAAGATAGCGGCCGCCTGCAGCATCGTAACCGAATCGGTCAGGTAATTCATGATAAGGAAGAGCGAGGCAAAGCCGTAAAGACCCTGCGAAGCGGGCAGACCCGACAGGATGATGTAGTTACCGAAGGCATTCGGGTTCTTCTTCATCGCACCGACTGCGGCATTGCCCGCGATAGTAGTACCATAGCAACTGCCTACGGCCGCCAGAGTAAACATGATGGCCATACCGAGATAGCCCAACGTAATAGGTTCCATAAATCGAATTTTGTTTTAGTTGTTAATATTGATTATCATTTAGTTTATTCGTTTTTCAACGGGGTGAAGACGCGCGTTGCGGCCTCGAACCCGGCGTTCTTGTAGAACTCCACGAACGTCAGACGCAGCGGATGCACCACCGACGAGAGAACGCACATGAAGAGGTTGATGCCGTGTCCCAGCAGCAGGATCAGCAACATCACGAGCTGCTTCACGACCGGAATATCGGGACTCATACCAACGGCCAACTGGTTGAAGACCATCGCCAGAATACCACCCGAAAGGCCGATGGCGAACAGACGGATGTACGACAGCAGATCGCCCACCAGCCCCGACACATTATTATAGGTATTCCAGATACCGAGTCCGAAGTTCACGAAGATATTCTTGCCCGGCGTATTGAAGAAGAACATCAGCACCAGGCCGATGCCCAGGATCACCAGATAAGCGACCGAATGGAACGTGAAGCCCACGCTTTCGGGCAGCAGGAACGCAACGGCACTATCGACCAGCACGATGATCCAGCCGATCAGTCCCAGCGCATAGCGCAGGCCGAAGCTGCGGGCCGTGACATAAGCGTTGATCATCATGGCGAAAAGCACCTGCACGGCACCCAGTCCGATCGAAAGCGGGAAGAGGATGTCCGGTGTCAACAGATGATCGCGCAGGCTGCCCAGCCACTCCCATTCGGAGAGCTGCAATCCGAAGAACGAGCCCGACATCAGGCCGAAGACCATGCCCGAGAATCCGCACAGCATCGTCAGCATACCGATCTCCTTCATGGCCGAACTCCCCTTCTTGCGACCCAGCATCACTGCGGCCAAACCGCCCAGCATGATGACCAGTCCATAACCGCCCTCGGCCATACAGAAGCCGAAGAAGATCATATAGAAAGGAGCGAAGAAGCGTGTCAAATCGATCGTGCCGTATTTAGGCAGCGCATACATCGCGCCGATCACCTCGAACAGATGGGCGAAGGGACGGTTGCGCAGCTTCACCGGGGTATTGTCCTCGGGGGTCGGCGTACTCTTCAGGAAAATCAGATTGGGGTATTCGGCCAGCAGAGCATCCACCTTCGCGGAATCGGTCTCCTCGGCCCATCCCTCCAGAATAACCAGCGTACCGTCGGCTTCAGGCTGCGCAGTATTCTTCACGCGAATCTCTTCCAGCTTCCGCTTGAGCTCGATCCCATGCCGGCGGATCGCCTCCACCGAAAGAGCCGCACGGGAAAATTCCCGATCCAGCTCCGCGAGCTTCCTGCGGGCCTCGGCGATCTGCGCTTCGGTCTGACGGCAGTCCATCGTCGGCGCCTTGACCTCCTGCGCATCGAGCACCACCTCCTCGCCCGGCCGGGTCACGACCACGAAGTAATCAAAGGTTTCACCCTCGTGCACCAGAGCGATCGTATAACGCTCCGACCACGCTTCGATATCCTTCTCGTAAGCCGCACGGCTGGTGAAGAAATAGCGTAGCACCACGCCCCTGTCCGCTAACTTGCGAAGCGTATCGACCGAAAAATCGCCCCAGGGACGCAGCTCGTCGGCGGTTTTCTGCAAGCGTGCGATCTCCGAACGGAGCGCCGCTGCCTGCTGCGTAGCGGCCGTATAGCGATCGAAAGCCTCGCCGCCGTCGGCGATGGGCTGCTCGTCCCGAACGAAACGTTCGTCTTCGAGAAACCGCGTCAGGGCATCGACCGCCTTGTGATGGTTGTCGATCGAAAGCAGCAACTGACGGTCTTCGTCCGAAGGCTCCCACCCCGTAGTGGTAATATCGACCAGCCCCAGGCCGCGCAGCTTCTCGATGAAGTCGCTGCTCTGACCCGCATAGAGTACCAGGTCGTATTTCGACATTCTCGCTATCATAACATCGCGCCCTCCCCGGCTTGCTGTTGTTTGGTTTTCACGATCTTCTGGGCCGACTTGGAGAGGTTCTCCTCATCCTCCATGAAGCGTTTGATTTTGCGTATGGCATCCTCGTACCCGGGTATCTGCACCTTTTCGTAGAGGTTTACCTTTTGAGTAGTCTTGCGGCGTGCGAAATCCAGCAACTCCATCTTGCGGTTGAACACCTCGAATTCGATACCCAGACGCGCGAGGCGCTTGAGAATATCGACTCCGTCGGCGAACCACACGGGAGCCGAGAAGAGGTCGTAGTCCTTCTCCTCGAAACGGATGTCCTGCAACACCGGCGTACGCACGCCCGCGATCTTCTGCTCCGCAAGATCGACGTCGGCGATGCGCAGCAGGTCCGCATCGAACTCACCCCACAGGGAAACCATGTAGTCGTACTGCGCCGTGAGCGCGTCCAACTGCCGCTGGAAATCCTGTGCGGTGTCCTTCGCCTTCTTCACTTCGGAACGCAGGGCCGACTCCTTACTCTTGATCGTAGGGAGCGCCTTCTGCCGCATTTTCAGCTGTTTTCCGAGTTCGCCCAGCGAGGTCTTGTTATATTGGAATTTTATAGCCATTCTGTTTGAGTTGAATTGCTCTACTCGGTTTTAGGCCAGTATTTCTCCACCAGTTCGCTCTTGATGGCCACCTCTTCCTTCGAGAAGTATTTGGCGAAGAGCTCCCACGCCGTGTCGAGCATCTGCGTAATTTCGATATTGACGTCGATCGCCAGCAGTTTCTCCGAATAGTCGTAAGCGAACTTGAGCGCACGCTCGTCGTAGTCCGAAAGGTCGAAGCCGTTCTCCAGTTTGGTCTTGGCATTGGCCGCATCGGCGTAGAGACGCACGGCAGCGTTCATCACCTGCGGATGATCCTCGCGGGTCTTCTTGCCGATCACCAACTGTTTCAGACGCGACAGCGAACGGAACGGATCGACGATAACCTTACCCGTGTCCGAATCGTTGCGCAGGAACAACTGACCCTCGGTGATGTAACCCGTATTGTCGGGGATGGCGTGCGTGATGTCGCCGCCCGAAATCTTGAATACCGCGAAGAAGGCGAGGATGTAGGGGATCACCATGATGAAATTGGCGATCGTCAGCCCGAAGATCGAGGCGAAGTCCTGCCACAGCGACGTCTTGCCCGCCCGGTTGCGGCGTATCTGCGGTACGGGGTTCTGGGCGAAGATGTAGACGCCGACGATTACCACGAAGATGCCGCCTATCACGCGCAGCAGGGTGTTGTACTGTTCGATCTGGGTCTGGAGCATCGAGTAAAAAAACAACGCCGCCATGG
>OHYO01000760.1_pt1 | contig 12658 bp, 9 predicted proteins | sample 1580291 | NCBI WGS metagenome assembly OHYO01 (sample SAMEA3882526, study PRJEB24775) | human gut metagenome | biome: human-associated habitat; feature: intestine environment; material: feces | place: Netherlands | collected 2009/2010
GTTATGAGATGTTTCTGGGAAGAGAGAAGCCCTGTCGTAATTGCCCGTTGGCACATCCGAATCGGAAGACAGATTTATTTTATAATGAAGATCAGGGAAAATGGCTGAAAATCAATGCCGGAGAGGTCGAGTGGCCGGGAGCAAGGAACTGTCATGTGATTTTGGCAAAGGATATTTACTAGGAAGATATGGATAATCTTTGCCGTTTTGTAAATATGAAGAAGGAGATCCTGGAACGGAGAAACCTGGGCAAGACGGAGAAGAATAAGCTTACAGGTTTATTTGCCAGAAATCCTTTTTTTACACAGACAGAAGCTTTTCTCAGAGTAAATGAAACTGCGGCAGGGAAATACTGTCTGGTAGCCATTGATATTGAACATTTTAAGCTTTTTAATGAATGGTATGGTCAGGCCGAAGGCGACCGCCTGCTTGCCGATGTGGGCACGGTCCTCAAGGACATCGAGAATGCCGACATGGGCGTCGCAGGGCACTGGGGCCAAGATGACTTTTGCGTACTCATCCCCTTTAAGCACATCACCGTCCATCAAATCTACAACCGCGTTCGCGAGGCAGTAGCCAGGCATGATGGCGGCGTAGGTTTTTGGCCGTCCATGGGCGTCTACCCCATCGATTCCAATGAGGAGATCACCATCGATGCGCAGGCAAGGGCCATGTTTACCAATCGGCGCGCAAAAAACGACTTTAAGGAGCGCATTGCCATTTTTTGCCCCGAGGAGTACAAGCGCGAAATCGTGTTCAACCGCACGCTGACCGAATTCCAGTACGCGCTGTCAAATGGTCGCATCACGTACTATCTTCAGCCCCAGGTCGATATGGAAACCGGCGAGATTATGGGCGCCGAAGCACTCACCCGCTGGATTGACAAGGACGGCTCTCTCATTTCGCCCGCAACGTTTATCCCCGCACTCGAGGAAAGCGGCTTTGTAGTGACGCTCGACAAGTACATTTGGCAGGGTGTCGCCTCGTGGCTGCGCGAGCGTCTCGATCGCGGTCTTCGCGTGGTTCCGATTTCCCTCAATGTGTCGCGCGTAGACATTCTTGCCTGCGATGTCGCCGAGCATATGGGGTCGCTCGCCGCCCAGTACAACCTGCCGCCCGAACTCATGCACATCGAGATCACCGAGACCGCCTATACCGGAGAGTCCGAGGCCGTGGATAAGCTGACCGCGGATCTGCACACCCGTGGCTTCTCGACCTACATGGACGATTTTGGCACCGGCCAGTCCACGCTCGCGATGCTCAAGAACGTCAACGTCGACGTCATCAAGCTCGACCGCACCTTTGTGCCCACCGACCGCGATCAAGGCCGCAGCGCGCAGATCGTGTCATCGATGCTCGAGATGGCGCAGTCGCTCCATCTGCCCGTCGTGGTTGAAGGCGTCGAGACAAATGAGCAGGCGAACATGCTACGACAAATGGGCGCCCGCTACGCTCAGGGCTTCCTCTACTACCGTCCCATGCCGGCGAAGGATTTTGAGGCATTGCTCGATGGTGGCAATAACAACTGATACGCTCGCGCGCAAAACGCCACCGTCGAAGGGGACATTTGTCTCCATTAGCTAACTTATATCCCCAATTCAAACCGAATTGGGGATATGATACAAACCGTTGTTCCGCCCAAGGAGGTTATCCATCATGAACGAGTCATATCGCCTGGGCGAGCAATCGATTATTGCCTATCTTCAGCGACTTGCGAACGGCGTCTCGACCGCCGAACTCGATGTTGCCGCGCTGCCTGCTGGGCTACGCGCCGTTGGCGAGCAACTGCAAAAGACGCATGCCATCCTGCAACAAGAGCGCCAGCTGCTTGAGCGCAACGCCTATATCGATCCGCTCACCAACTTGGGCAACCGCAACGGATTCGACCGTCACGTCGAGCAACTCTGGCGCAAAGGCGAACCCTTTACCTGCGCCTATATTGACATCGACCATCTCAAGCATTGCAATGATAGGTTTGGCCACGCCGAAGGCAATCGCTATATTCTGAGCATCTGCCGCACGCTCTCCGAAACCATGGAGCACGATGAGATGCTGTTCCGTATCGGTGGAGACGAGTTTGTGCTCATCTCGCTCTCCGCAAACGAGACTGAACTCGAGCAGCGCTTGGAGCAGGTACGTACCGGACTGATCGAGGCGAGCTCGGGCGGCAAGGCGCCCATGATCGGTAGCTTTAGCTTTGGCTGCTCGCGCGTCGATCCACTTGCCGGCGACACGCGTCGCCAGATGACGATGGATGCCGATCGCAAGATGTATCGCTATAAGCTTATGCATCGTGTGCAGCAACCGAAAGACGATGACGCGCCGCAACGCCCAATCGTCGATCAGCTTCCCTGCAACGACCGGGTGTTCCAAGCGATCTCCATGAGCTCCGAGACGCGCTATCCGTTTATTCTCAATCTCGATACGGGAGAATCGCAATGGTCGGTTAACGCCGTGCGCGATTTTGACCTGCCCTCCCAGCACCCTTTTAACTCGGTCGATATGTGGCTTGCCCGCGTTCATCCCGAGGACCGCGACAACGTACGCGCCGAGCTCGACATGGTGATAAACGGCACGTGGCACTTCCACTACATGCAGTATCGCGTAATGGATGCCACTGGAAAATACGTGCTTTGCGACTGCACGGGCTACCGCTTGGACGGCACCGATACCGAGCCCGGCATGTATGTGGGCATTATCATCAACCGAAGCCTAGCGGATACGACCGACTCGGTAACGGGCCTGGGCGATGTCCACGCCTTGGTCAACGCCATTGGAGAGATGCGCCGCGTGGCGCGCGAGGCAGGCTTTATTGCCATTAAGGTTGACGATATCGCCGAGGTCAATGCCCGCTTTGGATTCGATGCAGGCGACCGCGTGCTCGCCGAAAGCGCCGCCTGCCTCATGGATTGTTCGCGCGGCAAGGGCCGCCTGTTCCGCTCGACGGGGCCGACATTCGTGGCACTCTTCGATGAGGTCGGCCCCGAGGCAATCGATGAGATCGCAGGCGACATCGAACGGTTCCTGGGTTCCCCCGTGCTCATCGGCCCGCTTGAATATCAGCCGCCCATTCGCGTGGCCACGCTTCATCTGGACGCTGTCGATCGACAGCCCGTTTCCATTTTGAACGAGCTCAAAGCGCTGCTTGAAGAGGCGCCGCAAGTGCCAGGCACCAAGCTGGACTAACGTCGTGGGGCGCATGATGGTTATTTTCCGATCTCAGGCGAACACATTGAGCAAATAGGTCGTACCCACAGTTAGCCGAACACCCCTGCAGTCCCTCCCGGGGCCCGGGGGCACCGTTTTCGATACTCTTGGTTTCCTTTAGCCGATGCAAATAAGTGCTCAACAACATAAAACCTATCCCCCGCCACGGATATGCCGTCGAGTAAATCTGTTAAGCCAACCCTATCAAATTCTTTTGACAATTGGCTGTATTGGTCCATTTTGTCGTCCATCCCGCTCCCGCTGGCTATCGCCTCATAAACACAAACCTAACGAGCCGCACGAACGACAAAGAGGCCAAGCTGAACAGAAGTAGAACCAAAACTTCAAAAACACTGGTATTCCAATCGCGTACCCAGCCCTCTACCGCCCACAAGAAAAACAGCAGCCCCATCCATAACGTCACAGAAGAAATCAACTTTGCGTAAGGGCGCATATCAATCCCGCTCTCCCTTTTTGTGACATCATATCCAGCAATTGAGCTGAGCCATCTTCCTCTTCTGTATTGGATTGAAAGAAGAATCAGGGCAATCGAAGTTATCAAACAGACAGCATCCTCTGTTTCCATAGAACTTCCTTTGCTTTCCGTCCTAGCTGCGCGTTCACAATCGAATCAAACCAAGTGTGAATTACTCGATAGCAGCCGCCTTAGTATAAATCATAGCCTCCGCAGCAGCCCGCCTTCCAAGACCTCAAAGCTCACCATCGAGGGCGACCCGCCCAGACCCCTTACAATCTGCTCGCACGAGGCCCCGCACTCCAATATCCTCTGGACCGTATCCCGCACGTACCTGGTGAGCGAGCCTGCCGTGGGCCCTCGGGGCCGGCATCGCGCCCCACGCCATCCGCCCGCTCATGCGATAATCCTCTGCATAAGTCATCGACAGCAGAGGGAGTTTGTGATGAAGGTTCTTTTAGTCAACGGTAGCCCCAAGGCAAACGGCAACACCGCTCGCGCGCTTGCCGAAGTCGCCGAGCAATTGCATGCCGAGGGTATCGATACCGAGGTGTTCCAGCTGGGCGCCAAGCCCATTCGCGACTGCATTGGCTGTGGCCAGTGCGGCAAGCTTGGCGGTCGCTGCACCTTTGACGACGACGTGGTGAACGAGCTCATCGCTGCCGCCAAACAGGCCGACGGTTTTGTCTTTGGCTCGCCCGTCTACTACGCGCACCCCAGCGGCCGCATCCTTTCGGCACTCGATCGCGCATTCTATGCCGGCAGCAAGGCCTTTGCGCACAAGCCGGGCGCCGCGGTCGCCGTCGCCCGCCGTGGCGGCACGTCGACCACGTTCGATGTACTCAACAAGTACTTCACCATCAACCAGATGCCCGTAGTTGCTTCCACCTACTGGAACAACGTGTTTGGCCGCGTGCCCGGCGACGCCGATGGGGATGCCGAGGGCCTTGCCACCATGCGAAACATCGGCAAAAACATGGCCTGGCTCCTGCGCTGCATCGAGGCAGGCCATGCCGCCGGTATCAACGCGCCCGAGGCAGATCGCGCAACGACCAACTTCATCAGGTAGAACGGCGGAACAAAATGATTCAGATTTTTGGCACCAAGAAGTCCTTCGATACCAAGAAGGCGCAGCGCTTTTTTAAGGAGCGCCGCATTAAGGTGCAGTTTATTGACCTTAAGGAAAAGGAGATGAGCAAGGGCGAGCTCACGAGCGTGATGCAGGCGGTCGGCGGCATCGACAAGCTGCTCAATCCCAAAACCAAGGACGAGGAGACGCTCGCGCTCATCCAGCACCTCACCCCCAGCCAGCGCTTCGACAAGCTGCTCGAGAACCAGCAGGTTCTAGCCGAGCCCATCGTGCGTAACGGCAAAAAGGCCACCGTCGGTTATTGCCCCGATGTATGGGGAGCCTGGGAGTAGCCTGTGTTATTTGCCGGCGCGTGGGTATAAGAGCAGGCGTTTGGCATAAGATTCAACTGTAAGCCATGTCTAACAAAGGAGGGCACATGCCCAACAAACCCGTGAAGATCATCATGCTTACCGGATACCTCGGTGCCGGTAAGACCACGCTGCTCAACCACATCCTCGCTAACGACGGCGGCATCCGCGCCGCCGTGATCGTCAACGATATCGGCGAGATCAACGTCGACGCCAGCCTTATCGCCGACGGCGGTCTTTCCGAAACCGATGACCTCATCCCGCTCACCAACGGCTGCATCTGCTGCACGCTTTCGGACGACCTTGCCAACCAGCTGCAGGACATCGCCGATTCGGGCGACTTCGACTACATCATCATCGAGGCATCGGGTATTTGCGAGCCCATCCCCATCGCCTACACCATCTCGAGCTTCTGCGACGAGGCCAAGGTGGGCGGCGAGCCCAAGCTCGCGCTCGACAACATCGTGGCCGTGGTCGACTGCGCCCGCATGTACGACGAGTTCAACGGCGGTCGCGACCTGCTGGCAGAGGATATCGACGAGGACGACATCGAGAGCCTGCTCATCCAGCAGATCGAGTTCTGCTCCACGCTGATCCTCAACAAGACCGATACCGTGAGCCCTGAGCAGATCGCCGAGCTCAAGGCCATCGTGCGCAGCCTGCAGAAGGACGCTGTGATTGTCGAGGCTCAAAACGGCGAGGTTCCTATGGAGGAGCTGCTCGACACCGACCGCTTCGACTTTATGCGCGCCTACAACTCCGCCGCCTGGATCGAGGCCATGGAGCATCCCGAGGAGCACGACGACCCCGAGGTGCTCGAGTACGACATCGAGACCTTTGTGTACTCGCGTCGCAAGCCGTTTGACCTGCAGAAGTTCACCGATTTTGTTGAGCAGGAGTGGCCCGACGAGGTCATCCGCGTCAAGGGTCCGCTGTGGCAGACCGGCAATCCGGACATGTGCTACATGTTTGAGCAGGCCGGCCACCAGATGCGCCTGATGGAGAACGGTCTGTTTGTCGATTCGGCGCCCGAGGGCGAGAAGCAGAAGATCATCGACGAGAACCCCGAGATCATGCAGATTTGGGACGACGAGACGGGCGACCGCATGACGAGCCTGTGCATCATCGGCCGTCACATGGACAAGGATGCGCTCATCGCCTCCCTCGATGCCTGCCTGACCGACTGGCACCGCGCCTAGGTTTATCCAAGCGGGTTTTTCCGCTACGTAACCGCCAAACCACCACGAAGGTGCCTGTCCCCTTCGTGGTGGTTTTTCGTTCTGAGCCAAGGAGATTCATGTTCAACATCGTGCTGTATGCGCCCGAGATTCCGGCCAATACGGGCAATATCGGCCGTACCTGCGTGGTCACCGGCGCCCGTCTACATCTGGTGGAGCCACTGGGGTTTTCGCTCGACGACAAGACGGTGCGTCGCGCCGGACTGGGCTACTGGCAAAACTTGGACGTGACCACCTATGCCGGCTGGGAGGATTTCCTTGCGCGCAATGGTCTCTCCCCTGCCGACGAACGCCTGCATCTGCTGACCAAAAAGGCGCGCAGGACCTATGCGCAAAGCACCTACCGTGACGGTGACTACTTGGTCTTTGGCAGCGAGAGCTCGGGCATTCCCGAGGAGCTGCTCGCCGCGGCGCCCGAGCGCTGCGAGCGCATCCCCATGCTGCGCGATTGCGACTCACTCGATAACGCCGAGACTTGGGAAGCTCACGAGGAATCGCTCGGGCATACCGAGGACAGCCACGAGGCCATCCTGCAGCAGGATATCTGCGGCAACTTCGTTAACCCCGACGACTACCGCATCAGCGCGCTCAACCTCTCCAACAGCGCCGCCATCGTCCTCTACGAGGCCCTGCGCCAAGCAGGCTTTCCGGGAATGTGACAAACCTGCCATTAGGGGACGGGGTAGAAATGGTAGATTTTCAAACCCTCCAGCTCTTGACAAACTGGTTTTGGCATCAATGTGACAAAGGGACTGTTCATTTGTCACATTGATGCTCTAAGAAACGAACCATTGCTTTTAATCAGAATTAACTAAAGTAAAATGAAGTTAAACGGCGGTGTGAAAGGAGAGCCTTGTGAAATACCTCGAAAACCCGTTTACCCCCAGTTTTGGTGAGGTTCCTGCCCATCTCGCTGGCAGACAGCAGATTATTCGGGATTTGGACCGTGCCTTCTTGAGCCAGCGCAGGCGCCCAGAATTGACCTCGATCTTCTCAGGCGCGCGTGGAACCGGTAAAACCGCTCTCATGTCATCGCTCGCGACAAGGGCGGAATCCCACGGCTGGATAGCCGTAAAGACGACCGCGCTCCCGGGAATGCTTGAGGAAATCGAGTTCGGGGCGAAACGTGCCGCCGGCCATCTTATCGACCCGTCCAACCACTTCGAAGTCACCGGTCTCGGAATTGCACCGCTCGGCAGCATCGAGGTCAATCGCGTTCACGATGCCTCAACCTGGCGTTATCGCATGAGCGACATCATCGACCAGCTCAACGAGGCGGGCACCGGTCTGCTCGTCACGGTTGACGAGGTGGACCCGACACTCGACGAGATGATTCAGCTCGCAGCGACGTATCAGCACTTTGTGACCGATGGGAAACGCGTCGCCCTGCTCATGGCGGGACTTCCCAACAATGTCTCGACGTTGCTGAACCACAAGACGGTCTCGTTCCTTCGCCGCGCCCAACAATATCATCTGGGTCGCATTGCCGACTATGACGTACGCGAGGCCTTGATTCGCACAATCCAGGAAAACGATCGCCTGGCAGATGCTGAGGGAATCGATAGAGCCGTTCGCTCGATCTCTGGTTTTCCCTTCCTATTGCAACTCGTAGGCTACCGTGCCTGGGATCTCACAAGCGATTCGAAGGAAATCTCGTCACGCGACTTTGACCTGGGAATCAAAATCGCGCGCGACGAGATGGACGACCGAATCCTCGCGGCAACCTATCGGGAACTCACTGCAGAGGACAAGCGATTCCTCATCGCCATGCTCGATGACGAAGAAGAGTCCACCACCGCCGACCTTATCGAGCGCCTTAAGCGTTCGCCGCAGCAGGTCTCCCGCTACCGACGCCGCATGATAGATGCCGGCATCATCGGGGAACGAGGACGAGGGCTCGTCGCATTTGAATTGCCATTCTTCCGCGACTATCTCGCGGCTCAATGCGTGAAATAGAAATCAATGTGACAAAGAGGCAGTCCCTTTGTCACATTGCCTATAGGTAGCGACCGGTAATGCTCTTGGAGCAGGCCGCGATGTCGCCCGGCGTGCCGGCGCAGACGATTTGCCCGCCGGCGTCGCCACCGCCTGGGCCCATGTCGATTACGTAATCGGCGTTACGGATAAGGTCGAGATCGTGTTCGATCACGATAACCGTGGCGCCCTTGGCAACGAGGCCGTCGAACACACTCAGCAACACCTGAACATCGAGCGGATGCAGGCCGATCGTGGGTTCGTCGAACACGAATACAGCATCATCCTGCACGCGGCCCATCTCGCTCGCAAGCTTTAGACGCTGTGCCTCACCGCCCGAAAGCGCCGGTGTGGGCTCGCCAAGCGTGAGATAACCCAGGCCCAGGTCGTGCAAGGTCTGCAAGCGCGCCTGAACTTTCTTGAGCCCCACCGTGGCGTCGATGGCCTCGTCCACACTCATATCCATGAGCTGCGGCAACGTAAGCAAGCTCCCGTCCTTGCCCTCGCGATGGATATGCGAAGCCGCGTCTGCATAACGTGAGCCGCGGCATGCCGGGCAGACGATCTCGACATCGGGCAAAAACTGCACGTCGAGCGATATCGATCCCGTGCCATCGCACGTAGGGCAGCGCAAGGCGCCGGTGTTGTAGCTAAAGGCGCCCGCCTTGTAGCCGGCTGCCTTGGCCTCGGGCGTACGGGCGAAGGCGCGGCGCAGCTCATCATGGATGTCGGCATAGGTTGCCACCGTCGAGCGAACATTGGCGCCGATGGGCGTGGCGTCAATCAGGTTGGCACGCGCAATGCCCTCGGCATCGACCCAACGCACGTGCCCCGGCAGGCGCTCGCCAGCTGCCTGCGCCTTGAGTGCCGGGATGAGCGTCTCGAGCACCAACGTCGTCTTGCCCGAACCCGAAACGCCCGTCACCGCGACAAGACGGCCGCGCGGAATATCGACTTCGAGCGGCTTGACGGTATGGATGGCATCGGTCGCCATGCGGATATGGCCCTGGTCGAACATTTCGTCGTCAATCACCTGCGGACGCAAGCGCTTGGGCTCGGCGCGCAAAAACGGCGCGATACGGCTGTCCTGCGATTGCTCAACCTCGTCTACCGTACCAGCGGCGATTACATTGCCGCCGCCTGCTCCGGCAACGGGGCCCATCTCAACCAGATAGTCGGCTTCCGCCAGTACGCGCGTATCGTGGTCGACAACGACCACGGTGTTGCCGTCATCCACCAGATCGCGCATCACGCCCACCAAGCCGTCGACATTGGCAGGATGCAGGCCGATCGAAGGCTCGTCCAGCACATAAAGCACGCCCGTCGATCGGTTGCGCACCACGCGAGCAAGCTGTACGCGCTGGCGCTCACCCGTGGAGAGCGTGGCACCGGCGCGATCGAGTGAAAGGTAATCGAGACCCAGGTCGACCAGACGACGGGCCGCGCTCAAAAACGAATCGCAGATATCCGTCGCCATGGGCCGCATCTCGGGCGGCAAGGATGCGGGCACCCCGCGCACCCACTCAATCGCCCCGCCCAGCGTCATGGCCGCCGCTTGCGCCAGATTGATACCGCGCACCTGGGGCTGGCGCGCAGCCTCGGAGAGACGCGTGCCGCCGCAATCGCGGCATGCTCCCTCGCGCAAAAAGCGCGCAACGCGTTTTAAACCCTTATCGTCCTTGACCTTGGCGAGCGCATTCTCGACGGTATAGACGGCGTTGTAATAGGTGAAGTCGAGCGGCGTGGCGCCCTCACCGTTTTTGGGAACGTAGAGAATGTGCTTCTTAACCGCCGGACCATGAAACACGATGTCGCGCTCTTGAGGCGTGAGCTGGTTAAACGGCACGTCGGTGCGTACGCCCATCTCACCTGCCACCTGCTTCATCAGATCCCACATGAGCGTACCCCAGGGAAGCACCGCGCCCTCGTTGATGGTCTTTGACTCGTCGGGCACCAGGCTCGCCTCGTCCACCTCGCGCATAACACCGGTGCCGCCGCAGGTAGGGCACGCACCGCCGCTATTGAAAGCCAAATCCTCGGCACTCGGCGCGTAGAACTCGCGGCCGCATGTCGGACACGTGAGCGACAGGCCAGCCGCTACGTTAAGGCTCGGCTCCACACGCGCCCCGCAATGCGGGCACACGTGATGGGCACAGCGGCTAAAGAGTAGGCGCAGGCTGTTGTTGAGCTCGGTCATGGTGCCAAAGGTAGAGCGCACGCCCGGCACGCTCGGACGCTGGTGTAGCGCGAGCGCTGCCGGCACGTGCAGCACCTCGTCCACCTGGGCGTGTTCGGCCTGCGTTAGGCGACGTCGAGTATAGGTGCTGAGTGCTTCCAAGTAGCGACGCGAGCCCTCGGCATAAAGAACCCCCAGCGCCAGCGAACTCTTGCCCGAACCCGACACGCCGGCAATGCCCACGAGCTTTCCCAGCGGAATATCGATATCGATGTCTTTAAGGTTATGAACGCGCGCGCCACGCACCTCGATAGCCTGCGGGCTCATCTTCTGTTCCGTCACCTTTATCACCCTACTCATGCCATAAAACTCGATCGCGAACGTACGCGCCCAGCATGGGCACGGTAAATCGGACGAGGCCGTATCCGGCAGCCTCGATGACGCGCTCGCGAATCAGGCTTGCGCGATATTTACTCGCCCAGCTTTGGGTGCGGTCGCAGCGCTCAATGATGTCCGCCATGCGCGTCGGCTTGCCCCCGTCAACTGCCATGGCCTCGATAAATAGGCGCTGTGGACTGCGCAGCCCGTAATACAGGGGCGCGTCAACCGCTTCGTAGAACTCGGAGACGGCATCCGCATGGCCATCCTCGACATCGCGCCTTTCGATGACCTGCGAGCCACGCCGGACAGCAGACCGCCACATGTAATATCCCACCAGCTGAACCATGTAGGGATGCCCCATGCTCTTGTGCGCCGCAAGGTCCGCCGTCTCCGCGTCAACGTAAAGACCAGCGTCTTTGACCGTCTGGATATACGAATCGCGCACCTTGGGCAAAGATATCGCCCCCAACGTACGCTGCTGGGCACGCCGCAAAAACGTCACGCTCGGCTCTTCGAGCAAGTCATCAACCATACTGGGCAAGCCGGCGAACGCCAGCGCAAGACCGCGCTGGTCGCTATCGGGCAAGCCCGTGGCATCTTGATCTCCGAGCACCTGCTGATAGAGAACGGCAAGAGCCGCCAGTTCCTCGATAGACGCCGATTGCGCCTCGTCAATCGCAAACAGTATGCCCTTGCCTGGACTGAGCTTCTTGAGACGCTCGTTGACCAGCCCTCGCAACGTCTCGCCCTTTGCTCGCGCCGCCTCGACCGACATCCGGCCAAACGACGGACCGAACTCCATTGACGTCACAACGGGTTTATTCGAGCGAAGCGCGTCGGCCAAGCGGTCGCATAAGCCAAGCGAAGCGGAATCGGAGACAACCGCCCATCCGCGCTCGCTGGCCAGACGTTGCAGCTCCCGCAGGAGAACTGTCTTGCCGCAGCCGCGGTTTCCCGTAATGAGCATGAGCCTACCCGGTGCTCCGGCGCCGTTATCGAGCCCTTCCTCGAAATCTTCGATGACCGACTCGCGGCCGATGAGTATCGGAGGCCGCTTGCCAGCCGTGGGCTTAAAGGGATTTGGATTCATGTCGGCCTCCTCGGATTGGCAAACCCTGGCAATAGTTATACCAACTTATACCGAGTTATACCAATAGCATATGACAAAGGAGCTGTCCCTTTGTCACATGTGGCCGAAAAACTCGGCGTCTGCTGCTCGCCAGGGGCGGAAGGTGGCGGGATCGATCTTTACGTGCGCCGCGGCGGGTACGTCGTACCATTTGACCGTGTAACCGGCGCCGTGAGAGCAAAAGACCGAGTCGGGCGTGTTGGGCAGATCGGCCTCGGGCCCATAGGCGGCCGTCTCGATGACGCGCTCGGCATCATGGCAAGCCGCATAGCCGGCGAACTCTAGATACAGATGCCCACGACCACTCGTGTAGGCAGCCACCTCCAGCGCGTAATCCTGCACCTCAGATGCCGGCACGCGACCCACAAGCTTTGCCCGGTCCCCCGCCATCGTCGGTGGCTCGTACTCGGCACCCATGCGCGTGGCATCCGAGAGCGCCCGGCCCACGCACTCCCCCGGCACCTCGAGCTCAAAGCGATACCACGGCTCCAACAGCACCGCCGCGCCGGCCTCACGCGCCCGCATGAGCCCCTGGCGAATCGCGCGGTACGTGGCCTGGCGAAAGTCGCCGCCCTCGGTGTGTTTGGTATGCGCACGGCCACCTGTGAGCGTAATGCGCACATCGGTGATGGGCGAGC
>OHYO01000762.1_pt1 | contig 12655 bp, 8 predicted proteins | sample 1580291 | NCBI WGS metagenome assembly OHYO01 (sample SAMEA3882526, study PRJEB24775) | human gut metagenome | biome: human-associated habitat; feature: intestine environment; material: feces | place: Netherlands | collected 2009/2010
TAAATAATGATATACACATTTCTATATCTAAATTAATTATTTTCTCAGTATTTTTCTCCTTAATTCCTAATATTCTTTTTATCCATGCAACTATTTTTTTAAAAAAATTTGTTGATTCTTCTGAAACAAAAGTATCTGTATATTCTATTTGATATTTTGAAAGCAATACTTGAGGATTATCCGAAAGCTTTACACTATCTCCATTGTTATACGTTATCTCTAAATCATTTTTATTTGATTTTTTTAATATACTTGCTGCCACAGTAGTTCCCTGAACTGCATCTGTAGGTAACAGATTTTTGTGAATCATTGAATTTATAAATGTAGATTTTCCACTTGAAAAGGAACCCACCACACCTAGATATAAATCTTCATCATTAATTTTTTCTAAAAGTGTATGAATATCTTTTTCTATCTCAACATATTTATTCTCCGATCCTTTTTTATATTCAGACACAATATCACAAATATATTTCACAAATTCTTGATAGGACTTGCTATCAATATATCCAGCTCCACTATTCATCCTATATCCCTCACTGCCTTCTTAGTCATTTTGAAGTCTTTATCACAAATATTATTCTATTTTTAATTATTACTTCCAATCGTCGGTTTCATCGTCCCACTCCTTTGTCCATTTATCAAGCTTCTTTCCCATAATTTCTATAAATGCTGTTGCTGCAAGAAATTTTATATCATCTTTAAATTCTTGACGCTCTCTTCTTTCCTGTTCCTCTCTCATTCTTTTCTTCTTTCCAAACATTTTTGTTCCTCCTTTATAAAAATCATTTATATTTATCTACTTTAACACCTCCACTGCATCCCCCTGTCCTCTTATCCATCTCTCAATCCCCTTCCCAAACACCTCCGCTCTTATCGTATACACGCCATCCTCATATTTTTCTATCTCCGCGGTAGGCAGACGATCTTTTACTGCTTCGATGGATGATCCTTTGTATTTAAAGCGGACGGTCTGGAGCTTGCCGCCGTACATGAACTGGACGCGTTTGCGGAACTCGCCTTCTTCAAAACGGCTGCCGTAAGGAATGCGGAAGCGGCTGTCGTCAAAGACTTTCAGGCTTTTGATGCGGTCGATTCGGTAGATAGTTGGGTATGAATCGTTGGCCACCTCGAAGTTCGCACGTAGTTCTTCGTCGTCAATGAAGGCAGTGAGGTAGAAATAGAATTCGGAGAACATGATTGCTACGGGTTTCAGTCTCCGTTTTTTTATCTCGTTGTCGCTTCGTCTGTATTCGATTTCGATATAGTAATGGTTCTGGATTGCCTGGCCAATATCCCACATTTTGTCCAGGAAACGTGTTTTGTGCTGGAGTTCAACGTAGTTCGCTTCTTCGTTTTTGATGAGTTGTTCCACTTGCGGCTGGTCGTTTTTATCGACAGCGGCGTGGATGAGCTTATCAATGATTTCTGACATTTCTTCTTTGACAAAGGCTCTGCTATCTAAGAGAATTTTGCATATTGCTAATATTTGCTGTGGGGATAATTTATAGATGTTTTCATATTGAAGCCGGTAACCATCGGCATTTTTATCGTATATGACAGAGTTGAAGACACCGGTATTTAGTTCGTCTCGTTCTAAAAAGTCGGTGATGTCTTTAATGTCTCGCTGAATGCTTCGTGGATGTACGTTATAGCGTGCTGCTATTTCCTGTTTGTTCACTGTTTTTCCATCCATAAGTTTTGTATAAATTCCCAGAATTCTCTGGATTTTGTCGTTTTTTATCTCTTCGGTTCGTTTTGTGACCATTTTCTGATAATTTCCCCTCTAATACTTATTTTTCAATTTATTTCTCCAAAAAAATTATACCATATTGGATTTTTTAGTGCAATCTGCTTTTATAGTTTGTTTTTCAGTTTTTCTGCTTAAGATATAATTAAAAATGAAATATTTTACCATTATTCAATTGTGAATCATATGGTTAATTTTTTTGAATTATTTGAAATATAGAAAGGGAGAACAGAATGTCTATCATGCTGCCGGAAATTGATTTTGAAAGAATTGGACAACGTGTGAAACAGGCTAGGATTGATAAAGGATATACGCAAGCAGAACTCGGTGAGGTTATCGGCTGTTCCAATAATCATATGAGTCATATCGAGACTGGCCAGACTAAGGTTTCTCTGTCTCTTCTTTTAAAGCTTGCTTATGCTCTTGATATGGATCTGAACTTTTTTCTGATGGATACCCCTTATGTTGAAAAGGATCGCATGATTGATTCAGAAATTGCGAATAAGCTTTCTCAATGTTCCCCTTCCACACTGTTGTCTGTGAATAAGATTATTGATGTTCTTCTTGAACAGCAGGAGCGTGAAAAAGATTCCATTTCCTATTAAGAAGTTTTTAGAAATTCATTTGTGATATAATATCCGTTTAATATTCTATCCACATGAATAATATTATATGGCACCAGGTACCATTCATATTATTTATAATATCGGATACTATTAATATCACCTTTCATATTGATAGTATCAAAATGTGCCTGCTGGTTATCAGCTTTTTTCCTGCCTGTCCGTGATACTTTTTATGAGCTGGCTGATTCTTCGTTCGGTATATCCCAGTTCTTTTGCCAGCTCGGAACCGGTCATATCCCACATGTGTTCTTTTACATAATGCATAATGTAGTTTTCGGTATAGAGCTTTTTCGGAAAGGAAATCTGATGTCCTCTGTATAGGACATAGATTTCTTTCATTATTTTTTCCCCAAATTCTAAATAAAGCTCATTATATACCGGGCGGTATCTGCTGATAGTTTTGACAGATTGTTCAAACTGTTCCGACTCCATATCACGGCTTTCTTTCATGTGCCGTCTTACGATACGTTCGGTGCATTCGAGTTCATCTGCCATTACTGCTGGAGACTTTTCCGTTTTATTTTTCTGCACATAATAATTGATATATTCTTCTGTGTACAACTTTTTCGGAAAGGAAATCTGCCGTCCTGCATATGCCTTATGTATTTTTGTAGTTATTTCTTCCCCAAATTCAGAAAATAAGGAACCGTATATAGAACGGTAACTGTCTGGGTTGTTCTCGTTAAATATTGCCATTTTTTCGTGTTGTCCTGTTTTACATTTTTTCTTTTCAGCTATATCTCCCACATGCCACATGAACATTCTCTTCCACCTTTCTTTCCGTTATTATACGGATTCAGGCAGACAGAAAATGTCTATCCATATCTTTTTTATAGTTTTCTGACATTTTTACGAGTTCACCAGCCGGAGAATATTTTATTGTTTTTTAATATACTCTTTTTTATTATAGCTTTTTATAAATTCAATTACTACTCACAGATTTCTTGGAAATTTTCCTTATTTTTCTGTTTCATATCTCATTTTCTGAAAACCACAGTCTTCTGGAAAATTTTCCAATCCTCCAGAGCGTGTTTGAAAAATGCTCTAGCATGATTTTTTACTTCAACAGCCAAAGACAGACCGCTGGGAATAAAATAAACCATATGTGTGGTTTCGGAGTTACGAGGGTATACTATGATATTACTTCTCACAACGGCAAAAATCACACATATGGCTTATTTTATTCCCAGCGGGCATCTTTCTTGCCTGCGGCAAAAAGAAATATGAAAAAATTATGTCCTGAATTCTGATTTGTGAGACTGCAAGGCAGACGAACTCCTGAAGCAAAATAAAGCCCACAGAGAATATAATATTCTCTGTGGGCGTCTCTCCTGCTACGCAAACCAGAAGTTATTCAATAATTGTTCCGGTTTTCTCCAGATAGCCTTCTAAAGCTTTATCAATTGATGTAATAATTACCTTTCTTCCATTGCCTTTTTCAAGGAAAGAAACACCTGCTTCAATCTTTGGAAGCATTGTATTTGGCTCGAACTGACCTTCATCGATGTATTTCTGTGCTTCTGCTACAGTAATATGCTCTAATGGAGATTCCTGTTCTGTATTGTAACCAACACAGACATTCTCTACGCTTGTTAAAACCATGAATACGTCTGCGTTCAACAGTTCTGCCATTCTTCCACTGGCATAGTCTTTCTCAATAACTGCGCTGGCACCATGTAGTTCTACTCCCTGTGCTAACACTGGAATTCCGCCACCGCCGCAGGCGATAACTACCTGTCCCTGGTCAGAAAGCGCTTTGATAGAATCAATCTCGATAATTCCCTGTGGCTTTGGAGCTGCTACAATTCTTCGATAACCGCCCTCTACTTCTGTAACATAGTTTCCATGTTTTTCTTCCTGCTCTGCTTCTTCTTTCGAAAGAAGTCTTCCGATAACTTTAACTGGCTCATTAAATGCATCATCATAAGGGTCTACCATTACCTGTGTGATAATTGTACATACTGGGCGATATACTCCTCTTTTTAAGAGTTCGGCACGAATCGCATTCTGTAAATCGTATCCAACATATCCCTGACTCATAGCAGAACATACGGACATAGGCGCCTGTGTATAGTCTTCTCTATCCTTACTGAATTCGTTCATCGCTGTATGAATCATTCCAACCTGTGGTGCATTACTGTGGGATATAACAACGTCTGCCCCTGCTTCTACTAAATCTGCAATTGCCTTGGCTGTATTTCTTGTTGCTTTGTACTGTTCTGGCATTGTTGTTCCTAATGCTCGGTGTCCGAGGGCTATTACTACTTTTTTCTTGCTCATAATTTCCAATCCTTTCTACAGTTATACTTGAGTTATATTTGTCTTTTAGTCTACCAGAAAATAAAAAGAATTTCCAGAGCGTGTTTATAAAATTAGTTTCCTGTAAAAGATTACAAGATGTAAAAAACATTTAAAACACGCCGACTATTTCTCCAAATATTCTTTCATTGCCTCTATTGCCTTTTCTCCGTCATGAAGTCCCTGTTTATAAAGGACCGTAAGTTTGGCCTTATCCTTTTCAATTCTTCCTACTTCCACTTTTGCTTCCGGACGAATGATAAAGACTTTTCCCTCTTTTTCCTGTTCTTCTAAGAAATCTATTGTCTCATTATAACGGACATGTCTTGTCTCCATAGCATGAAGAAATTCTTTATACTTTGGATAACGAAGACGCATAATCGGCATCAGCTTATTCGGCGCCTTACGATATCCGTGGTCTCTTGTGAGAATGACAACATTCTTCTCATTGCCATCTTCTATTGATTTACGAATCGGAATACTGTCAGCAATTCCTCCATCAAGAAGCTTATGTCCTTTTACAACGATTGTCTTAGAAACTAATGGCAACGAACTTGATGAACGAATCATCCACATCTGCTTTCTAAGATCTCGCACTCTTAAATATCTTGCAGCTCCTGTTTCCACATCAGTAACTACTGCATAAAACTTACCTGGATAATTCAAAAATGCCTGATGATCAAATGGATCTAACACATCTGGAATCTGCTCATAAAGCATCTCTGGCCCAAAAATATTTCCTGTTTTCAAAAATGTTTTTGCTCCACAGTAATTCGGGTCATCAAGATAATCTACATTTACTCGAAATGCCCTTCCTCTCTGTTTAGAAAGGTAGCTGCATGCATGGCAGCTTCCGGCAGATACTCCATATACACTGGAAAATTCAATTCCTGCATCTAAAAAGGCATCTAATACACCGGCTGTATATACACCGCGCATTCCACCGCCTTCTAAAATCAATCCTGCATTATACATAATCGACCTCGCTTTCTATTTTGCATTTTCTTTGCTGTCTTTTTATATAGAACATAGTATAACTCGATTTCGGTAAATTCTCCACAGTTATTTTTTATAGTAATTGCTGCGGGCATCTCCTTGCCTGCGGCAAACCAAATTTCACCGTATCACCTGCTGGCGTTTATATTCGCTGATTGGTTTTCTTCCTGCTTTTCTGGCAGCAATCTGTTCGTACAAGTCTGCAGTTCGTATATCTATACTGTAAATCTGTGCCTGTGCCGAACTGTTGGAATAAAGTTTTTTGCCCTCTGCAGGACGTTGGATGATATCTAAAGTGGCGTTTTGACGTATTTCTTTTAGCAGGGGAGAAGCGGTTTTGGAAAAGCCTAATATTCTTGCATATGGTACCGGAATGTCTTTGGCTTCTTCTAAGAATGGATAGTATTTCATGTGAAGTACGATATGCAAAAGAACTCTTCTCAATGCCGCATCCGTAATCTGTCTGGCGTGAAGGCCTTCTATCAAATCCTCGAAAGAAAGTCCTGGCTCATAAATATTTTGAAATCTTCTTGCTAAATCAAGATTCATTCCAAAGTATTTGCCAATTACTTTATTTTTCAGAAGAAACGTATAGTCAAGATAGGGCATTAAATCTTCCCAGGTCACAAAGTTATTCTGTAAAAATCCTTCTATAAAAGGAAGATATTCTCCACAAAGTGCTTTTTCAAATGCCTGGGGTGCTTCTTTTTCTTTGTTATAAGTATTATTATAGATGTTGCTGACTCTGTTATTGGTATTTTTTCCCGTATTTCCACTTTTTCCGCTATTACAAGTTTCTGTATTATACGGATTTTTTCTACTGAAGTTTCTATAAAAATGGTACATTTCCTGGCGGATTGCTGTTGCGGAGGAATAGTTTTCTGTCAGTTTATTTTCATGATAATGATTTCCTTTTCTTTTAATAACAACTGGCCTGATCAAAGAATTCCTTCTTTTTAATGCTTTGATATATTCCAAGCCTAAAATATGATTTGGCTCTTTTAAAAATTCTATTGCTTTTTCTGGTTTCGAATCGAATAATAAGTTTCCCGCTGCGAAAGCTCTCGCTTCTGGAAAACTTTTTCCCGATTTTAATTGTTCCTGCAAAATCTGTTTATATTCTTCCGGTTCTTCAAGAAATAAAGTCGCATATGCCGAAAAATCTTCTACTTCTGCCCATTCGCTTCCAAAGGAAAGATAATCGACACAGCCTAATTGATCAAGAATCCCAATCCCTGCTGTAGCAAAATATTCGGCACTGGCTGTCGCATAGATTGCCGGCATTTCAATAATCAAGTCTGCTCCGCCAGAAAGCGCCATCCGGGTTCGCATATATTTATCTGCAATTGCCGGTTCTCCACGCTGTACATAGTCCCCGCTCATAACTACAACAACATAATCTGCCCCTGTTTTTTTCCGTGTTTCTTCTATATGATATTGGTGTCCTTTGTGAAATGGATTATACTCTGCGATAATTCCCGCTACTTTCATAAATGAACTCCTTTCTCCTTTTATTTCTACCTGAATGCAATTCATCTCCCACCTTAGAGGTCGGAGTATTCTTGCTGTAAGCGGATAAATCTGCTTATCTTTGTCCATATTATAACCGAAAACAAACGAAACAGCAATCTTCCTATTTTTTGTATTTCTTACTATTTTTTATCGTTTTTTGATGAATTTTATTGATTTTTTTGGACATTTTTATATTTTTGTCTAATCATGTTAACTTTCAAACAAAATCATTTATTGTTTACTATGAAATACAATTACCTATCAAAACTCAAAAAAAAGTGCCGAAATAACAAAAAAACTCCATCATAAGCTGAATAAGTACATTTTCAAGATAAAAAAAACAAGCTATAATATGCCTAGCAAAATAAAATAAGCGAAATTTGGCGTTTCGTAATAAATAATTATACAAAAAGGAGATATGAAATGAAGGTTTTAGTAATTAACTGCGGTAGCTCTTCCCTGAAATATCAGGTTATTGATTCTGAGACAGAACACGTTCTCGCAAAAGGTTTATGTGAAAGAATCGGTATCGATGGTGTTTTAACTTATCAGCCAGCCGGCCAGGATAAGATTAAGTACGAAGCTGCAATGCCTGCACATCGTCAGGCTGTTGAACTTGTATTAAAACAGTTAACAGACCCTGAAAATGGTGTATTAAAATCCATCGATGAAATTGATGCTGTTGGACATCGTATGGTACATGGTGGTGAGAAATTTGCTTGTTCCACATTACTTACAGAAGAAGTATTAAAGACAGTAGAATCTTGTAACGACTTAGCTCCTCTTCACAACCCTCCTACATTAGTTGGTGTTGCTGCTTGTAAAGAGCTTCTTCCTACAACTCCAATGGTTGGTGTATTTGATACAGCTTTCCATCAGACTATGCCACCAGAAGCTTACATCTATGGTCTTCCATATGAGTACTATGAGAAATACGCTGTTCGTCGTTACGGCTTCCACGGAACATCTCATAAATATGTTTCTTTAAGAGCTGCTGAGATTCTTGGTAAAAAACCTGAAGACTTAAAGATTGTTGTATGTCACCTTGGTAATGGTTCTTCCATCTCCGCTGTTGATGGTGGAAAATGTGTAGATACTTCTATGGGTCTTACTCCATTAGAGGGTCTTGTAATGGGTACACGTTCTGGTGATATCGACCCTACTTGTATCGAATTCATCGCTCACAAAGAGAACCTTTCTCTTGAGCAGGTTATGGATATCATAAATAAGAAATCCGGTGTTCTTGGTATTTCCGGTGTTTCTTCTGACTTCCGTGATCTTGACGAGGCTGCAAAAGCTGGTAACAAACGTGCTGACTTGGCTTTAAGAGTATTTTCTCATTCCGTAGTTAAATACATCGGAAGTTTCATCGCCGTTATGAACGGTGTTGACGCCATCGTATTTACAGCTGGTATCGGTGAGAACGACGATATCATCCGTTCAAGAATTATCGAACATTTCGATTACCTTGATACAACTTTAGATCAGAAAGCAAACAAGATGCATGGAGAAGAACGTATTATCTCCACTCCAGAATCAAAAGTAAAAGTCATCTGTATCCCAACAAACGAAGAGCTTGCAATTTGCCGCGATACAGTTGAAATCGTTACTAAGAAAATGGTAGAAGATACAGTGAAAGATGTTTTAGGTAACAACTAATTCTTTCCTATTTTTTATCATATCTTCATTACTTAATATAAAGAATCCCCCGGAAAGTTCCTCATCCGGGGGATTCGATTTTTATTCGGGAATGACAGAGGATAGACAAAAAATTCAAAAACAGACGAATCCAGGAAGATAAAATATCCCTATTTGTGGCTTTCGTCGCTGCAGGCTGAATGTTCGCTTTAAGCGCCCGCATCCAGCCTTTGCTCCCAGGCCACAAATAGGGATAAATGCCACCTATTCGATTCTTTCAAACACCATTGTTGCCTGGATGCGGTCACCGCCTCCAAGTCCTTTACTTCCACCAGATGTTGTGCTGATGGTATGTAAACGATATCCTTTATCCAATAAAATAGGAATTTGCCGCAGGCAAAGGAGACGCCCTCTGGAAGATAAATAAAGCATATTTGTGACTTTAGTCGCTGCAGGTTGAATGCTCGCTTTAAGTGCTCACATCCAACCTTTGCTCCGAGGTCACAAATATGCTTTATTTATCTTCCAGAGGGCTGTGTTTTGGCTGGGGATGGAATTGCTTTTTATTGTTGGAGGGATTTGAGGACGCTCCAGAAGGTTATAGCTTTCGTTATAACTGTTTTTTGAAGAATTGATTCGAATTACTTCTATCTCTCCTGACTTCTTCCCCAAATCTTTCCACAAATTTGCCCAGGCAGCCAGAAAACAGAAGTCCGAGAATCAAATCATCTATATTTGTGATTTGATTCTCAGACTTCGTCTGTTTACTCACCCAGGCAAATTCCTATTTTCTATGCAGGATTCTGATGGAGTTGAGCAGGCACAATACCGATACTCCTGTATCAGCAAATACCGCAATCCACATATTTGCGAATCCAAACAGACCCATAATCATAACGATGATCTTGATTGCAAGTGCAAATACAACGTTCTGCCATGAAATACTATTTGTCATTTTCGCAATGCTGATGGCTTCTGGGATGGCTTTCATTTCGGAGTTCATGAATACGACATCTGCTGCTTCGATTGCTGCGTCTGCGCCGCTTCCCATAGCTGCTCCAACATCAGCTCCGGCAAGTACCGGTGCATCGTTGATACCGTCTCCGACAAACATAACCGCTCCATGATTTTCTCTGATTTTCTTCAATTCAGATAATTTGTCCTGTGGAAGCAGTTTTGCGTGTACTTCATCAATTCCGGTTTCTTTTGCTACAGCATCTGCACTTTCCTGTGCATCACCCGTAAGCATTGCTGTAATAATTCCCTGTTTCTTTACAGCGGCGATTGCATCTTTGGCATCGTCTTTTACTGTATCGGAAATGACGATATTTCCAACAAATTTGCCATTTAAGGCAACGAGTACTTCTGTACCAAAGTTTTCTTTCTGGTATACACTTAAGTCTACGTTCTGTGCATCCATAAGCTTTCTGTTACCACAGAGAACAACACCTCTGCTAAGTTCGGCACGAATACCATGTCCGGCAATTTCTTCTACTTTCGATGGTCTTTCGATAGAAAGTCCCTTTTCTTCAGCTGCTTCTACGATGCTATTTCCAATTGGATGTGTAGAAGACAATTCACAACTTGCACTGATTGCTAATAAATCATTGGCAGTCATTGCATTTCCTGCTGGATTGGCTTTCTGAACAACAAAGTTACCCTTTGTGATCGTTCCAGTCTTATCCATTACGATTGCTTTTACATTTTTCAGGCTTTCAATTGCAATTCCACCTTTGAAAAGGATACCTTTCTTAGAGCCTGCTCCGATTCCAGAGAAGAATGCCAGCGGTACACTTAATACTAACGCACATGGACAACTGATAACTAAGAATGTCAACGCTGTGTAAATAGATGCTGTTCCGCTTGTTCCATGAATCGTATTTACTGTTCCTGTATAGGCACTGTCTACGAAGAAATGCCAGTTCAGGGAATCTGGTAAAATAAATGGAAGTACTACTGCTACAAATAATGCGAATAATACAACGAATGGTGTGTATACTCTTGCAAAACGAGTAATAAATTTATCAATGTTTGGTTTACTTGCCGCTGCATTTTCCACAGAGTCAAGAATTCTTGTTACCATAGATTCTTCAAGAATTTTTTCTACACGAATCTTTAACTGTCCAGATGTATTCACACATCCGGAAACGATGTTGTCCCCTGCCTTTGCCATAACAGGTACTGGCTCACCGGTAACTGGTGAAGTATCAATACGGCTCTCTCCATCAATGATAACACCATCTAATGGAATACGGTCACCCGGACGTACTAAAAGGATATCTCCTACATTTGCTTCTTCCGCATCAATAATACGGACATCATTTCCAATGACAAGATTAACAACTTCTGGTCTTAAGTCAACCGCTTCCATAATCTGAGTACGGCTCTGCTCGGTTGCTTTTTCTTCAAAATACTCACCGATACGATAGAAAAGCATTACGCCTACTGCTTCCGGGAATTCCTGAATACAGAACGCACCAATTGTTGCAATACACATAAGGAAGTTCTCATCAAATACCTGACCTTTCATGATATTCTTTCCAGCTGTGATTAATACCTTGCCGCCAAGAACTAAATAAGCAATCAGAAACAGGGCAAACATTGGAATGGTTGGTACATTTCCCACATGTTCAAGAATTTCACCAATGATGAAAATAACTGCTCCCACGCCGATGCTTACAAGAGGATTGTTAAAAGAGAACTTCTTCTCTCCTGCTTCTTCAGATTTTATCACTTTATTGTCTTTTGGAACAATTGTGATTCCATCTTCCATTGCATCAATTGTCTCTTTAATCATCGGAATCATCTGGTCTGGATTCTTAGCAGAAAGTTTCATCTGCTTCGTTGCATAAGTAATTGTCAGGTCATCCACACCATTTAATGTTCTTAACTTTGCTTCTATCTTTGCTGCACAGTTTGCACAGTCAAGACCTTCTAAAATATATACCTTTGTATTAGAAATGCCGCTTAGCTTCTTACGCTGTCTTGGAACAATTGTTACTCCATCTTCAATAGAATCTACAACTGCCTGCATCTTTGGAAGTAACTCTGCCTGATTATTTGCTGAAACTCGAAGCTGCTTTGTTGCAAATGCCACTGATGCGAATCCAACTTCCGGCATCTGACGAATCTTCGCCTCAATCTTTGCTGCACAATTCGCACAGTCGATTCCCTCTAAAATATATACTTTCTTCTCCAAATCTTCATCTGGCATATGACAGTTACATTTTGCAAGGCTCTCTCCACAAACATCACAATATTCTACATAGGAATTACACTGCTCACACTGACAGCCTTCCGGATGTCCTTCTACCTGATGATGGTCTACCTGAAAATGTGTGTGTGAACGAGTTGCCTGTGGTTTTGCCGGACCGTGATCGTGATGATGGTGATGATCATGATCGTGATGGTCGTGACCACATCCGCACTCTTCTCCATGTTCATGATGGTGATGATGATCATGTTCCTCATGGTCATGATCATGGTCGTGGTGGTCATGGCCGCATCCGCACTCTTCTCCATGCTCATGATGGTGATGATGATCATGTTCCTCGTGGTCATGATCATGGTCGTGATGGTCATGGCCACATCCGCACTCTTCTCCATGTTCATGATGGTGATGATGATGCTCGTGTTCCTCGTGGTCATGATCATGGTCGTGGTGGTCATGGCCACATCCACACTCTTCTCCATGTTCATGATGGTGATGATGATGCTCGTGTTCCTCATGGTCATGATCATGGTCGTGACCACATCCGCACTCTTCTCCATGCTCATGATGGTGATGATGATGCTCGTGTTCCTCGTGGTCATGATCATGGTCGTGGTGGTCATG
>OHYO01000773.1_pt1 | contig 12505 bp, 9 predicted proteins | sample 1580291 | NCBI WGS metagenome assembly OHYO01 (sample SAMEA3882526, study PRJEB24775) | human gut metagenome | biome: human-associated habitat; feature: intestine environment; material: feces | place: Netherlands | collected 2009/2010
CTTGGTCTCGCCGCTGTCGTACTTCACGGTGATATAGCGGGCGGACACCCGGGTAACCGTACCGGGGCCCTCAGCCAGAATGGCGACCTCAGAGTCGATGCAGTTCTTATGCTCCTGGCCGGTGGCCACGATGGGGGCCTCGGGCCGGAGCAGAGGCACGGCCTGACGCTGCATGTTGGCGCCCATCAGGGCACGGTTGGCGTCGTCGTTCTGGAGGAAGGGGATCATGGCAGTGGCGATGGACACCATCATCTTGGGGGACACGTCCACATAGTCCACCTGATTGGCGGGCACCGAAATGATCTCGTTCCGGCGGCGGCAGGTGATGCGCTCATTGACAAAGCAGTTGTTCTCGTCCACCGGCTCAGTGGCCTGGCAGATGGTGTACTGGTCCTCCACGTCGGCGGTCATATACTCGATCTCCCGGGTGACCTGGCCGGTGGCCTTGTCCACCTTGCGGTAGGGAGTCTCGATGAAGCCGTAGCGGTTGATGCGGGCGTAGGAGGCCAGGTAGGAGATCAGGCCGATGTTGGGACCTTCGGGGGTCTCAATGGGGCACAGACGGCCGTAGTGGCTGTAATGGACGTCTCGGACGTCGAAGGAGGCGCGGTCACGGGACAGGCCGCCGGGGCCCAGGGCGGACAGGCGGCGCTTGTGGGTCAGCTCAGCCAGGGGGTTGGTCTGATCCATGAACTGGCTCAGGGGGCTGGAGCCGAAGAACTCCTTGATGGCGGCGGTAACAGGCCGGATATTGATGAGGCTCTGGGGGGTGACCACGTCCAGATCCTGAATGGTCATACGCTCCCGGATCACACGCTCCATACGGGAGAAGCCGATGCGGAACTGATTCTGCAGCAGCTCGCCCACGCAGCGCAGACGGCGGTTGCCCAGATGGTCGATATCGTCCTTCACGGAGATGCCGCGGGCCAGACCGTTCATGTAGTTGATGGAGCAGAGGATATCGTCGATGATGATGTGCTTGGGCACCAGATCGTCCTTATGGAGCTTGATCTGCTCCTTCAGCTCCTCGCCGGAGTACTGGCCCAGCAGCTCCTGCAGCACGTCGAAGCGGACACGCTCCTTGATGCCGCACTCAGCCAGAGGATCGAAGTCCACATAGTGGCTCAGGTCGCACATCTTGTTGGACTGCACCCGCAGAGGCTGATCGTCCACCAGAATGACCACCTCGGCAACGCCGACGGTGTCCAGCAGGCGGGCATCCTCCTTGCTCAGCAGGTGGCCCTCGTCGAAGAGCAGCTCGCCGGTAGCGGGGTCTGCCACAGGCTGTGCCAGCTTGTAGCCGGTGACCCGCTGCCAGAGGGACAGCTTCTTATTGAACTTGTACCGGCCCACAACGGACAGATCGTAGCGCCGGGGATCGAAGAACAGGTTGTTCATCAGGGTCTCGGCAGCTTCCACCGTGGGGGGCTCGCCGGGACGGAGCTTGCGGTAGATCTCCAGCATGGCGTCCTCATACGTCTTGCTGGGGTCCTTCTCCAGAGTAGCCGCGATGCGGGGATCGTCGCTGAAGCGGTCCAGGATCTCCGCGTCGGTCTTGAGGCCCAGAGCCCGGATCAGGCTGGTGATGGGCAGCTTGCGGTTCTTGTCGATACGGACCCAGAACACCTCGTTGGCGTCCGTCTCATATTCCAGCCAGGCACCCCGATAGGGGATCACCGTGGAGGTGAGGATGGGCAGGTCGGTCTTAATGTCGATCTCCTTGCCGTAATACACGCCGGGAGAACGGACGATCTGAGAGACCACCACGCGCTCCGCGCCGTTGATGACGAAGGTGCCGGAGTGGGTCATCAGGGGGAAATCGCCCATGAAGATCTCCTGCTCCTTGATCTCCTCCGTCTCCTTGTTCCGCAGACGGACCGTCACCTTCAGGGGGGCGGCATACGTGGCGTCACGGGCCTTGCACTCTTCCACGTTATACTTGGGGGCTTCATCCATCCGGAAGTCGATGAAGGTCAGCTCCAGGTTGCCCTGATAGTCAGAGATCGCCCCAACGTCTGCGAAAACCTCCCGCAGACCGGTGTCCAAAAATTCCCGATAGGAGGTCTTCTGGATCTCCAGCAGGTTGGGCATGGGCATGACTTCCTCGTGCCGGGCAAAATTCTTTCGGAGGGTTTTGCCGTAGTACTTGTCCTTAGCCATCTTCACTTTCACCTTTCTTTTGCTCCGCCGCCCTGTCCGGCCGCGGGGCAAGCATTGTATCCGATACGCTCGGGTGAGTTGTTAAATTTATTTCAGTTTCCTATTGCCTTTCGTTGGCGGATGTGCTATCCTGTGTTCGTAATCAGGATGGGATTTTATCCGCTTCCGTTCATATAAGCGACTTATTTTATCACGAAATCTCTTGTCTGTCAAGGGATTTTTATTTTTTATCCCCCGAAAAATCGTTTTCTTGTCTTACATCCCCCGTTCAAACGCAGAAAATGACAATTCCCCCGCCGAACCGTCCGGCATATTCCCGGACAGCCCCAGTCTCTTTACAGTCAAAGAGCGGCACACGGATTTCCGTGTGCCGCTGAGGCTGTCGATAAAGTGATAAATTTTCCGTGACGGTAAGGAAGGGTGTGCGCGGGAAACCCAAGAAGGGTGTCCCGCGCCATTAAAATCCTAAGTTTTCAGAACTTTTATGAAGTTCTGAAAACTTGCTCAGCGGGGAGAAAAGACTTTTTCGACACGCTGAGCGGCACACGGAAATCCGTGTGCCGCTCTTTTCATTTGTCAATTTTATTTTACTGATAAAGCTCCTCATCGGCGTAATCTCTGCTCTCCTGCTTGCTCAAACGGCAGGCCCGACGGCGCTCGATCGCCTCATACACATCGCTCCAGCTGCCGACCACCAGACAGACAAACGCGCAGAACGCCAGGCCGGCGGCCACAGTCTTCAATACAAAACGGGCAGTTTTATTCATGGTGAACTCCTCCTTATCAGGTGCGGCATATAAACGATCCGGTGGCTGTGGAATATCCGCAGCCATGCACCGGCTCTTCCAAAACGTGCCGGACAGCGGAGATCCTCCGCTGCTTTGCGGTTATTATACACGGTTTTCCCGCTGTTTACAATCCTTTTTTCCAGTCCTCCCGCAAAGAATTTCCGGTTTCCCGCGGAATGACGGTGGCTGATGTTCAAAGCCGCTAAAACCGTTGACTTTTTGTTCCTCACCTATTATACTGATGGCAGTAAGCAGCGCAAACGTTTGAGTTCTCTGATCCGACTTTATTTTCCCTTGTATCTCAGCAGGCGGTCCGTCAGCTTTTCTGCCCTGCGGACGGAACGCCCCATCAACTTCTTGTGCCGGCGCAGGGCGGCGGAATGGATGATCGTTATGGAAAAATTCGACTCTCTCATCATCGGCGAGGTTGCTCAGGACACCAACGTGGATTTTGACGGCACTGTCGTCCAGGCCGTCGGCGGCGCGGTGTATTATTCCGGCTGCGCGGCAGCCAATATGGGACATAAGATCGCCGTCCTGCCCAAGGCGGACCTCAGCCAACTGGACGTGACGGCGGCCTTCCACGAGAAGGCTCCCTCCATCAGCGTGTTCCCCCTGAACAGCCCCCACTCCTTTGTGACGAAAAACGTCTACCACACGGCGGACCGGGAGCGCCGGACCTCCACTGTGGACAGCCTCATCGCCCCCTACACCACCGACGAGGTGCCGGTGGATCAGATTGATGCCGCCATCTGGCATCTGGCCGGTCTGGCCGGCGGCGACATCCCCAATGAGATGATCCCCTTCGCCGCCAAGCATGCCATGGTGGCCATCGACGTGCAGACCATGCTGCGCTGGGTGGAAAACGGCGGCATGGTGTATCATGACTGGAAGGAAAAGAAGGAGCTGCTTCCCTACATCCGCTTCCTCAAGACCGACGCCGCCGAGGCGGAGATCCTCACCGGCCTGACAGACCGGGCGGAGGCCGCCAAGGTCCTCTACGGCTGGGGCGCCAAGGAGATTTTAATTACCCACAACACGGAGGTGCTGGTGTATGACGGTCACGAGATCTACACCTGCCCCATCAAGGCCCGGAATCTTTCCGGCCGCACCGGCCGGGGCGACACCACCTTTGCCGGGTACATCAACGAGCGGCTGACCAAAGACATTCCCACTGCTCTTCAGACCGCCACCGCTTTGGTCTCCCTGAAAATGGAGACGCCGGGTCCCTTCACCGGCACCCGTCAGGACGTGGAGGATTACATCAAGCTGATGTACTGATACGGACCCGTGAACCAAACAGGCTGAGGCTGCGGTCTCAGCCTGTTTTTCCGTTCCGCACTCCCCCGTCTCCGCTTGACATTCCAGGAAAAGCATAATAGACTACCATCAAGTTCACAATAAAATCAGAGTTTGGATCATCTGTCAGAAGGGAGCTCGCCATGCGGACTATTTTATCCAGAGCACTGGCGGAATTGAACGCCCACCAGAGTGTGGTGTTGGTGACCATCGTTGCGGAGCAGGGTTCCGCCCCCCGGGGCCCCGGCAGTCAAATGTTGGTGGGTGCGGACGGTCAGCTAACGGGCACCATCGGCGGCGGGCAGGTAGAGCGGCAGTCCGAGTTGCTGGCCCTGTCCCTGCTGAAGGAGCGGCGTTCCCAGATACAGCACTTCGCCCTGACGCAAGCCGGGGCGGACAGTCTCGGCATGGCCTGCGGCGGGGATGTGACGGTGCTGTTTCAGTTCATTTCCCCGGAGGACACCCTCTGGCAGAGTGTGTTGGAAACGGCGCTGGACCGGCTCACCGCTGCCCAGCCCGGCTGGCTGATTTTACGGACGGATGGCTCCGCCCCGGCGCTGCTGGACGGCGAGGGCATGGCCCTTTTGGGCAGCAGCGGTACAGCCCACCTCTCCAAGCGCTGCGTCCTGACAGAAACCGACTTTTCTCTCCCCCTCCCCATTGGGGAGCGGGCGGTGATCTTCGGCGCGGGACACATCGCCCGGGCGCTGGTCCCTCTGCTGCGCAGTGTGGAGTTCCGCCCGGTGGTGTATGACGACCGGCCCGCTCTGGCCGACCCCGCCGCCTTCCCCGACGCAGAGCGGGTGGTGTGCGGCGATTTTCGGAACATCGCCGGCACACTGCCCCTGTCCCCGGAGGATTATGTGGTGGTGATGACCTCCGGCCATCTTCACGATCTGGAAATTCAGGAGCAGATTTTGCGGCAGGAGCTGGCCTACGTCGGCGTCATCGGCTCCCGGGCCAAAATCGCCGCCGTCAACGCCCGGCTCCGGGAGGCCGGTATCTCCGAGGAAAAGTTCCGCAATGTCCACACCCCTGTGGGAACACCCATCAAGGCCGTGACCCCGGCGGAGATCGCCGTGAGCATCACCGGGGAAATGATCTATGAGCGGGCCTGCCGCCGGGAGGCCCCGGTTCATCACGCCTGCCCCATGGCCTGACCATACCATTTCAAATTCGGAAAAGAGGGATCTTATGCTCGTTGTCATTCGAGGAGCCGGAGATCTGGCCACCGGCATCGCTTTGCGGCTCCACCGGGCCGGGTATCAAATCGTTATGACGGATCTCCCCGCCCCCACCTCCATCCGCCGCACCGTCTGTTTCTCCGAGGCCATTCGCTTGGGAGAGATGACAGTGGAGGATATTTCCGCCCGGAAAGCCGAAACCCCGGAGGAGGCCCTGACTCTGGCTCAGTCCGGCGTTGTGGCCGTTCTCGCTGACCCGGCGGGAGCCTGTATCCCCACCCTCCGGCCCGGCGCGGTGGTGGATGCTATTCTGGCGAAAAAGAATTTAGGCACCGCCCTGACGGACGCCCCGGTGGTGATCGGCGTAGGCCCCGGCTTCACCGTGGGGACCGACTGCCACGCCGCCGTGGAGACCATGCGGGGCCACACGCTGGGCCGGGCGCTGTACTCCGGCAGCCCCCTGCCCAACACCGGCATCCCCGGTCTCATCGGCGGACACAGCGGCGAGCGGGTCCTCCGGGCCCCGGCGGACGGCATTTTTGAGCCGCGCATGGAGATCGGACAGTTGGTTCAGGAGGGAGAAATTGCCGCCACGGTAAACGGCAAACCTATGCTCTGCACCCTCACCGGCTGTCTCCGGGGCTTGCTCCAGGGCGGCTTGCAGGTCCACGAGGGCATGAAATGCGGCGACATCGACCCACGGGGCCAGCAGGCCAACTGCTTTACTGCCTCCGACAAGGCCACCGCCATCGGCGGCGGCGTACTGGAGGCACTCCTCCACTTCGGATGCCTGCCGGATTGACCTTTACAGTTGACATTTCCCCCCATTTTCCGGTATGATAGGAACAATTATGTAGGGAAACCTGTTTTTACACTTGAATTGAGAGGCACTTTATGGCAACAACATTTATCGACAAGGCCCGGATCACGGTCCGGGCGGGCAACGGCGGCAACGGCGCAGTGGCGTTCCACCGGGAAAAATATGTGGCGGCCGGCGGCCCGGACGGCGGCGACGGCGGCAAGGGCGGCTCCATTATCTTGCAGGTGGACGACAACATGTCCACCCTGATGGACTTCCGCTACAAGCGCAAATACGTGGCAGAAAACGGCGTGGACGGTCAGGGCGGCCGCAAGTCCGGCAAGGACGGCGCCAATCTGGTGATCCGCGTCCCCCGGGGCACGCTGGTGCGGGACGCCGAAACCAATGAGATCATTCAGGACATGAGCGGCAGCGAGCCCTATGTCCTCTGCAAGGGCGGCCGGGGCGGCTGGGGCAATATGCACTTCGCCACCCCCACCCGGCAGGTGCCTCGCTTCGCCAAGGCGGGCCTGCCCGGCGAGAGCCACGATGTATTTCTGGAGCTGAAGCTGCTGGCGGACGTGGGCCTCATCGGTTTCCCCAATGTGGGCAAGTCCACACTGCTGAGCGTGGTCTCCAAGGCCCAGCCCAAGATCGCCAATTACCACTTTACCACCCTCTATCCCAATCTGGGCGTGGTGTGGGTGGACGAGGGCGTGTCCTTCGTCATGGCTGACATTCCCGGCATCATCGAAGGCGCCAGTGAGGGCGCCGGTCTGGGCCACGATTTCCTGCGGCACATCGACCGCTGCCGTCTGCTGGTTCATGTGGTAGACGTGTCCGGCAGCGAGGGCCGGGACCCTGTGGCGGATTTTGACGCCATCAACGCCGAGCTGGAGCAATACAGCCCCGATCTCGCCAAGCGGCCCCAGATCGTAGCCGCCAACAAGGTGGACATTATGACCGACCCTGAAAATCTGGAGCGGCTCCGCGCCCATGTGGAGGCCAAGGGCTTCACGCTGATGGAGATCTCCGCAGCGGCCCATCAGGGCACCCGGGAGTTGGTGGGCAAGGTAGCGGAGGCTCTGGCTTCCCTGCCGCCGGTCACGGTCTACGAGCCGGAATATGTCCCCAAGCCGCCGGTGGTGAACACCAACGAGCCTCTGGACATTCAGCGGCTGGACGACGGCCACACCTGGCTCATTCAGGGCCCGTGGCTCCAGCGCCTCATGGCCAACGTCAACTTCGACGATTACGAGAGCCGCATGTGGTTCGACAAGACCCTGCGGGAATCCGGACTGTATCAGCAGCTGGAGGAGCGAGGCATCGAGGACGGCGACACCGTCTCTCTGGACGGCTACGAATTCGAATATCAGTATTGACAAAATGCCCCCGACCAATGGCCGGGGGCGTTCCGCATTCCATTCGTTTTGATCAGCAGAAAGCAGAAGGGACCTGCGCAGATGCGCAGGCCCCTTCTGTTTCGTTTTAGAACATGCGCGTCAGAACTATGACCTTGGCTTACGTCTCAGCAACGGTCTCTCCGGACTTGCTGAACGCCTCCATGGCTCTGGCATTTTCTGCCCGCTTCTCCTCAATGGCATCCTTCAGCAGCATATCCTTCACCTTCATCAGTCGGGTGGTGGTGGCGCGGTCGTTTTCATCCAGCTTCATGGTGATATAGCGGATGGCCTCCTGTGTGTTGGGGATCATCACATATTCCAGCGCGTTGACCCGGCGGCGGGTCTTTTCGATCTCCTCCGCCATCAGCTGGGCGGATTTTTCGATCTGCGCCAGCTTCAGCATCTTCCGGAACACAAGGCCCAGGGCCTCTACTGCATCGTCCAGCTCACCGGAGGTGGCGGCGAAGCCGTAGGGGTAAATGTCGGAATCCGACTTCGTTTTCGTCTGGAAATCGTACACCGGCACGTTGACGGACATGATGTTCTGGGTGGTGCGGGTGAGCTCCACGCTCTGCTTGGGATACAGCAGCGCCTGTTCCAGTGCTTCGGAGGACATGAGGGCAGAGGCCACCGTAAAGGACTTGTGGACCCGCATCAGGTCCTCCTCCACCTCGGCGCGGAGAGAACGCACCTCCCGGACCGTATCCAGGAACTGCTTCATCAGCTCATCCCGCTTATCTTTCAGCAGCTTGTGGCCCCGCTGGGCGGTCCGCAGCTTGCCCTTGAGACGGGTGAGCTCCATGCGGGTAGGGCTGACCGTGATATTTGCCATGGTTCACCCCTCCTTACTTCTGCTCGTCCTTTTTCGGCCAGTATTTCTCGATCAGCTCCGGCTTGATCCGCTTCAGCTCGCTCTTGGGCAGGATGCTCAGCAGCTCCCATCCCAGATCCAGCGTTTCCTCGATAGAGCGGTTCTCCTCGTAGCCCTGGTTGACGTAGCGTTTTTCAAATTCGTCTGCAAACTTGGCGTACAGCAGGTCCGTGGGGGTCAGCGCCGCCTCGCCCAGAATGCTCATCAGCTCCTTGTTGTCCTTACCGGTGGCATAGGCGGCAAAGAGCTGGTTCATGGTGCTGGCGTGGTCCTCACGGGTCTTGCCCTCGCCGATGCCCTTATCCTTCAGACGGGACAGGGAGGGCAGCACGTCCACAGGGGGATGGATGCCCTGGCGGTACAGAGCGCGGCTCAGGATGATCTGGCCCTCGGTGATATAGCCTGTCAGGTCGGGGATGGGGTGGGTCTTGTCGTCCTCAGGCATGGTCAGAATGGGGATCAGGGTAATGGAGCCGGGATTGCCCAGACGGCGTCCGGCCCGCTCGTACAGCGTAGCCAGGTCAGTATACAGGTAGCCGGGGAAGCCGCGGCGACCGGGAACCTCCTTCTTGGCGGCGGAGACCTCACGCAGAGCCTCAGCGTAGTTGGTGATGTCGGTCATGATGACCAGCACCTGCATCCCCTTTTCAAAGGCCAGATACTCAGCGGCGGTCAAGGCCATACGGGGGGTGGAAATACGTTCCACGGCGGGGTCATTGGCCAGGTTGCTGAACAGCACGGTACGGTCAATGGCACCGGTGCGCTTGAACTCGCTGACAAAGAACTCGGATTCCTCGAAGGTGATGCCGATGGCGGCGAACACCACGGCGAAGTTGGAGCCTTCATCCCCCAGAACCTTGGCCTGACGGGCGATCTGCGCCGCCAGATTGGCGTGGGGCAGACCGGAGCCGGAGAAGATGGGCAGCTTCTGGCCGCGGACCAACGTATTCAGGCCGTCAATGGTGGAAACGCCGGTCTGGATGAACTCGTTGGGATAGTCGCGGGCGGCAGGGTTCATAGGCAGGCCGTTGATGTCCCGGTACTCCTCAGGGAGGATGTCGGGGCCGCCGTCAATGGGCTGGCCCATGCCGTTGAACACGCGGCCCAGCATATCGCCGGACACGCCCAGCTGCAGGGGGTGGCCCAGGAAGCGGACCTTGGCGTCCGCCAGATTGATACCGGCGGCGGATTCAAAGAGCTGGACCACGGCGGCGTCGCCATTGACCTCCAGCACCTTGCCCCGGCGGAGGGAGCCGTCATGCAGCTCGATCTCCACCAGTTCGTCATAGGTGACGTTTTCCACCATGCGGACCATCATCAGAGGGCCGCTGATCTCCTCAACGGTTTTATATTCACGGATCATTCGTCGTCCCCTCCTTTGGCTGCAATGGCAGCGATCTGCTGCTCCATATCAGACTGGATCTGATCGTAAACCGCCGCGTATTCCTCAGCAGGCACGCTCTTGGCGCGGCCGATCTGCTCACGGGCCGGGATCTGGAACAGCTCCTGGGCGGAAGCGCCCTTGGCGATAGCGTCCCGGCAGAGGACGTCATAGCTGAGGATCATGCCCAGCAGCTTCTTCTGCCGCTCGTAGTCGGAGAAGCTATCCACATCCATAAAGGCATTCTGCTGCAGGAAGTCCTCGCGGACCATACGGGCCACCTCCAGCGTCAGCTGGTCGCCGGCGCCCAGAGCGTCCTTACCAACCAGCTGAACGATCTCGTTCAGGCTGGCCTCGTTTTGCAGGATGCCCATAGCCTTAGTGCGGTCCCGCATGAACTCGGGGCCGAGATTTTCGTCAAACCACGGCTTCAGGGAGTCCAGATACAGGGAATAGGAGCTCAGCCAGTTGATGGCCGGGAAATGACGCTTGTAGGCCAGAGAGGAGTCTAGTGCCCAGAACACCTTGACGATCCGCATGGTGGCCTGGGAAACCGGCTCGGACAAGTCGCCGCCCGGAGGAGACACGGCGCCCACAGCCGTCAGGCTGCCCCGGCGCTCGTCGGAGCCGATGCACTCCACGCTGCCGGCACGCTCGTAGAACTGAGCCAGACGGGAGGCCAGATACGCGGGGTAGCCTTCCTCGCCGGGCATCTCTTCCAGACGGCCGGACATCTCACGGAGGGCCTCGGCCCAGCGGGAGGTAGAGTCGGCGATAACGGCCACATCATAACCCATGTCGCGGAAGTACTCCGCGATGGTGATACCGGTATACACAGACGCCTCACGGGCGGCCACAGGCATATCGGAAGTGTTGGCGATCAGCACCGTCCGCTTCATCAGGCTTTCGCCGGTGCGGGGGTCCTTCAGCTCCGGGAACTCCCGCAGAACGTCGGTCATCTCGTTGCCGCGCTCGCCGCAGCCGATGTAAACCACGATGTCCACATCGGACCACTTGGCCAGCTGGTGCTGCACCACGGTCTTGCCGGAGCCGAAGGGTCCGGGGACTGCCGCCGTGCCACCCTTGGCGATGGGGAACATGGTGTCGATGATCCGCTGGCCGGAGCACAAGGGCCGCTTGGGGGGATACTTCTTCGTATAGGGACGGCCCACACGGACGGGCCACTTCTGGAGCATGGTGAGGGGGACTTCCCTGCCGTCCTCAGTTTTGAGGGTGGCGACGGTCTCCGTCACGTTGAAGGAGCCGCTCTGGATGGAGGTGATGGTGCCGCGCATGGTGGGCGGCACCATGATCTTATGGAGCACAACGGCCGTCTCCTGGACTGTGCCCAGAATGTCACCGCCGATGACCTGATCGCCCACCTTGGCCACCGCGTTGAACTCCCACTTCTTCTCGTGGTCCACGGCGGGGACCTCCACGCCGCGGGTGATGCAGGCGCCTACCTTCTCCACGATCTTCTCCAGCGGACGCTGGATGCCGTCATAAATGCCCTCGATCATGCCGGGGCCAAGCTCCACGCTCATAGGCGCGCCGGTGGTCTCCACCTCGGCGCCGGGGCCCAGACCAGAGGTCTCCTCATAGACCTGAATGTTGGCGGTGTCACCCTTCATGGTCAGGATCTCACCGATCAGGCGCTGGGGGCCGACACGGACCACGTCGGACATATTGGCGTCCGCCAAGCCCGTAGCCACCACCAGCGGCCCGGAAACTTTAACAACTTTACCGCTCAAATTCGATAACCTTCTTTCTTCAATTTTACAGAAGGAACAATAGAACTTTTCTGCTCTCCCACCGCCTTGGGCGGTGACGCCCGTTTGCGAACCGGCGAGAGAGAATCTAAAGGGGAAACAGCCGCAGCGCCGCCTGCGGCGGAACAAGCAAGGCTGTTTCGAGGCAGGCTCCCGATTGCCGGGTGCAAAGCACACGGGAATCGGATGAACCAACGGTGCAAAATGAAATCCCCTCTTTAAGTCCTTACAGGATATCCGCACCCACAGCCCGTTCGATGGCGCTCTGGATGTTCGACTTGCCGATGCCAAGAGACCCTTCCCGGCCGGGGATCAGGATAATGGCGGGCTGGATATTGTCCTTATAACGGTCCAGCACGTCGGCCATATCCTTGGCCAGGGTCTCTGTCAGGTAGATCACCGCGCAGTTGGTTTTGGCCAGGTCATGGACGGTTTTCCGGGCCTCCTCCACGGAGGTGACGGGATAGGTGTCCAAGCCCAAAGCCCGGAAGCCCATGACGGACTCCCAATCGCCGATGACGGCGATGGAATAGGTTGCTGCCATGTTCTCCCCTCCTTACGCGCAGGTCCGCCGCAGGCGGGACCGGATGACCTCCGGGCTCAGCCCGGCGGCGCGGCCCATCAGCAGGATACGGATGTTGGTGTACTCCGTCTCTCGGGCCGCCAGATAAGCCAGCAGCGGAGCTTCCCCGAAGGGGATCATCTGTGCCCCGGCCAGATAGTCGCTGACAGCGTCGTCGCAGCGCTTTTCAAACTCCGTCAGGGAGCCGCCCTTCAGGGCCGCCTCCCCTGCCTCCGCCGCCTGTGCGAACCGGGTGGGGCCGTAGATCTCGTTCAGACCGCCGGCGGGG
>OHYO01000774.1_pt1 | contig 12503 bp, 10 predicted proteins | sample 1580291 | NCBI WGS metagenome assembly OHYO01 (sample SAMEA3882526, study PRJEB24775) | human gut metagenome | biome: human-associated habitat; feature: intestine environment; material: feces | place: Netherlands | collected 2009/2010
AAATAAATGTTGCTGCAATGATCAGTGCAAATCTGTGATATCCTGTGTAATCACCACCAAGTCCTTTAATAATCTGCACACCGAAGCCTGCAATGATCAGTGACTGTCCGATACTTGCAAAAATTCTTGGCAATACCGATACTTTTTCACGTTCCTGTGGATCAGAAGTCAGATTCGGAATCACTGACCAGTATGGAATATCCATGATGGTATAAGTCATTCCCCATAAAATATATACAACCGTCGCAAAGACGCAAAGCTTCACACCTGTCAGATGAAAATCTGTAAATACAGTTACAAATACGAACGCATTGATCAGCGTTCCGATTACAAGCCACGGAACAAACTTTCCAAAACGGCTTCTCGTATTATCCACGATCATTCCATAAATCAAATCCTTACCCAATGCCCCAAATGCAAATGTATACTTTACTCTTCCGGGAATCTTTCCCTGGTATACTACACTGCTCTTACTGTTATTTCCCATTCCTCTTTACTCCTTCTTACATTTTTCTGCACAGCTCTTTAGCATGAATAAAGTTTAACATTTGGGAATGCATATGAACATTTGATATTCTATTCAAAAAATATGAATTTCTATTTTGGAAGATTGGATTAGAAGTGGGATTATGGTAGACTAATTGAGAATCACAGGAAATATTCTGAGAAAGAAAATGAAAGAAAATAGGAGAATATAAGAGAAAAATAAAAAAAGGGGCAAATAAAAAATGAAAGAAGATATATATGAAAATAAATGGGATAAACTACTGAAAATCCATACAATGGGACGCGATGATTCCAATGCAGGACAATATTATTATCCCTATGAACCAACGCCATATTCTGTATTAGAAAGGCTGGCAAACACAGGAATCATAAGAAAAGGCAATACACTTCTTGATTACGGGTGTGGAAAAGGCCGTGTAGACTTTTTCCTTGCCTATCAGACCAGATGCAGGTCCATCGGCGTGGAATACGATGAGAGAATCTACAATAAAGCAATAGAAAACAAAGAAAAAGCCATTTCAGCAGGAAGAGTAGCATTTAAAGCGGAAAATGCTGAATACTTTTCTGTACCAAGAGAAGTAGATAGAATTTACTTCTTTAACCCATTTTCACTTGAAATTTTGCAAAAAGTGATACACAGAATACTAGAATCCTATTACGAAAAACCAAGAGAGATAAAACTACTGTTTTATTATCCGTCAGATGAATACATTTCTTACTTAATGACCGTAGATGAATTTATGTTTGAAGACGAAATAGATTGCAGAGATTTATTTCCGGGAAATAATATGAGAGAGCGGATTGTGATATTTGGATTATAAATACTTCAATCAGAAAATGATATTACTTATCTATTATATTCGGTAATGAAATTGCGGCGTTTTTAATATCATTTTCATATAATATTATTGCAATGAGTAAAATAATTGCTGGAATATATCTTTTATACGATTTTATAACATTAATCTTATATACATTGATTTTATTTTTGTAATCTTCTCTGCTATCTCTCTGGATATTACAAAATTCAAAATTACCACAAATTTTAATAATACGAGGCAGGATAAAAATGGAAAATAAACATATTCAAAATAATAGAAATGAAAATAATAAGAAAAATGACACAACAAAAAAGATAGGGAAAATACATATTCAAGAAAATGAATATATAAAAAATCGAAATAATTTTTACAATCAGGAAGATATTCAAGGAAATGTACACTATGACAGTACACATAAAGAAGTACATTCTCATAAGCATGAGGAATTGTCAGAACATCAACATATTGGTAAATCAGAAAAGTCATCAGTGAATCAGCACACTCATAAATCAGGAGAGGCATCAGTGTGCCAGCATACCCATACCCATGTAGATGCAAACGGAAATGTTTACACTCATACACACACCCATTCGCCCCAAATCGTGAAAAACGAACTAAACCGAATTGCCCGGATTATAGGTCATATGAAGTCTATAAAAATTATGATTGAATCTGGAAGAGACTGCAGCGAAGTGTTAATCCAGCTCGCCGCTGTAGATGCCGCAGTCAAGAGCCTTAGCCGGGTTATATTGAAAGAACATATGTCAACTTGTATTGTTGATGCGATAAAAACGGGGGATGATGAGGCGATTGAAGCATTGAATGAGGCGATAGACAAGTTTATGAAGTAAATTCTGGAGTTCGTCTGCCTCGCCAGCTCGGCAATTCAAAATTCACCATTGACATTTGGAAAGAAAAGGATTATTATATGCAAACAAGTTCGTTAGTGAACTAATTGCCGAAAGGCAACCTAAGGAATATGAAAAAGATACATAACAGGAGGATAAAACTATGCGGGATTCGTTAATTAATACCTGTGGAATGAAGATGCGTAAGCTTCTTGATAAAAAGTCAGAGGTGTTTGCACAGAAATACGGAGTGAGAAATGTAGAACTGGAGATTCTTTTATTTTTATATCATTCACCATGTGGTGATACAGCAAAAGATATTGTGGAGGAGAAGAATTTATCCAAAGCACACATTTCAAAGTCTGTAGATAATTTACGGGCGAAAGGTTTTGTCGTTTTGACAGAGGATGAGAATGACCGCAGAAAGAGACACATTGAGTTAACTGAGAAGGCTGTGGAAGCAGCGAAAAATATGCTGGAGGTTCATAATGAATGTAAAGAGGTTGTCATGCGTTATGTGACGGATGAGGAGAAAAAACTTATGAACCAGATAATGCAGAAGATGCTTCGCAGTCTGGATGAGGAACTTCAAAAGTAACAGAATTACTTTACGGAAATATTTACAGATAGCATTTACAGGAAGTATTTTTAATGGCATCGACTGATAATGCCACTGGAAAATGACCGGGAGAAATTTTAGATAATTTTTGGAGTATTGATGAAGATGATGACAAAAGAGTTAGTCAGATTAGAAGAAAGTAATGCAGTATATGAAGTCAGTGGCAATAGAAAGGGAATTTGGCAGCGGAGGACGGGATATCGGAATTCGCATCGCGAAAGAGGCACAGATTCCTTACTATGATGGACAGTTGCTGATTGAGGCCGCGAAAGGATATGGCATAGAGATTGCAACTCTTAAGGAGTTTGACGAGAATAAAGTAGGAAGTTTTCTCTATAATATTGCGATGATGGCAGGCTATAATCAGTATGAAAATATGGCGAAAATTAATGAGATTTTTTATGGAATGAAAGAGACAATCAAGAATCTTCATGCAGAAGGTCCGGCGGTTTTTATCGGAAGATGTTCTACAGAAATTTTGAAATCCTGCGAAGATGTTGTGACAGTTTTTGTTCGCTGTAGTGATAAGGAGAAGAGGGTACAGCGCATTTTTGATAAGGAAAATGTAGACACGATGCAGAAGGCACGTCGTTTAATGGACAGAAAGGATTGGGGCAGGGAAAAGTATTTTAAGTTCTGGACGAAAAAGGACTGGAAGGACGAGAAGAACTATGATCTGGTTCTTGATACAGCGAAGTTTTCTTTGGAGGAGTGCTCAGAGATTTTATTGAAGAGGATGAACGAGTAGGCATTGGAAAGTATAATAATAAACGATGCTGATTTTTGATGAACATAGTAGTCAGAGTAAAATTGTTTTGACAAAAAGTAGTTGGAGGACATAAAGAATGACAAAAATATTTAAAAATATGGCCCCATACTGGTATATGATCGTTGCGATTGTGCTGTTGCTTATTGTGCAGGCGTTTGGCGATTTGTCGCTGCCGCAGTATACGTCAGATATCATTGATGTGGGAATTCAGAATAAAGGTGTGGAGCATATTCTTCCTGTGAAAATGACGGAGGATGAGTATGAGATTTCGCAGTTGTATATGACTTCGAAAGAGAAGAAAATATGGAAAGATACTTATGAGAAAAAAGGTGAGTATTACATTTGCAAGGCGGAGGATGAGGAGAAGCTGGATCAGTTAGATGATACATTTCTTACAGCGATTTTCTTAAATCATAACATGTCAAATGTAAAAGAATCGCAGTTTAAGAAGATGATTAAGAATTCGATTGCTTCGAATCCTGCGATGGCTCCGATGAAGGATAAAATAGATGATATGAGTGTCGATGAGATTGGAAAGATGCTCAACATGAAGTTTAAAAGCTTTCAGGAGGAAGATGATAACGGGAAAAAGGTTATTTACGTTGATGTGCGCCCAATGCTGTATCAGATGAAGCAGACAGGAATGATGAGTGCCAAAGATATCCAGAAGTCCAGAGAAGAAATCGAAAAGAAAATGAATGATATTGGAGAGAGTACTTTATTTTCTACAGGTGTTGCCTATGCGACAAAATGTGATAAAGCTGCAGGAGTAGATATCGATAAGATACAGACAGATTATCTCTGGAAAGAAGGCGGCCGTATGCTTGGAATTGCATTTATGATTCTGGTAGCGGCGATTGGAGTCGGTTTTCTTGCTTCTAAGGTAGGTGCGAGTATTGGCAGGGATTTGCGAGGAAAAATCTATAAAAAGGTTATGGGATTTTCAAATGCGGAAATGAACCGTTTTTCTACAGCATCTCTTATTACAAGAAGTACAAACGATATTCAGCAGATTCAGATGGTTACAGCAGTTATGCTGAGACTTCTTTTGTATGCACCGATTATCGGAATTGGTGGAATTATTAAAGTGTATCAGACCGGAGCAGGAATGGAATGGATTATTGCTCTTGCGGTTGTTGTGATTCTCGGATTTGTTATGCTGCTTGTTTCGATGGCGATGCCGAAGTTCAAAATTATGCAGACATTAGTAGATGGTCTTAACCTTGTTTCCAGAGAGATTTTAACAGGACTTTCTGTTATTCGTGCATTTGGCAGAGAGAAAACAGAGGAAGAGCGTTTTGACGAAGCGAATAAAAAGTTAACAGGAACACAGCTTTTTACAAACCGTATTATGACGTTTATGATGCCGGGAATGATGTTTATCATGTACAGTGTTACCATTCTGATCACATGGGTTTCCGCACAAAAAATTGATGCGGGTACGTTACAGGTTGGTGCGATGACAGCGTTTATTACTTATGCAATGCAGATCGTTATGGCATTTCTTATGATGACAGCGATGTCTATTATGGTACCAAGAGCGGGTGTTGCAGCAGATCGTATTGATGAAGTTCTTAAGACAGAAGCTTCTGTTCAGAATGTGAAGAAGCCAGAAACGCTTAAGGAGCATAAAGGTGTTCTGGAATTCTCACATGTAGATTTCAAGTATCCGGGAGCAGAACATAACGTGCTTTCTGATATTGATTTTAAAGTGGAGCCAGGCAAGACAACGGCAATTATCGGAAGTACCGGCTGTGGAAAGTCTACGCTGGTTAATCTGATTCCAAGATTTTATGATGTGACAGGTGGACAGATTACATTAGATGGCAAAGATATTCGCCGGATTTCTATGGAAGAACTTCGAGAAGAAATAGGATTTGTACCACAAAAAGGTGTTCTTTTCTCAGGAACAATCGCTTCTAACCTGCGATTTGGAAAAGCAGATGCGACAGATGAGGATATAAAAGAAGCAGCAGAAATTGCCCAGGCGACAGAATTTATTGAGACGAAAAAAGAAAAATACGACAGTCCGATTGCCCAGGGCGGAAGTAATGTATCTGGTGGACAGAAACAGCGTCTTGCGATTGCAAGAGCGATTGCGAAAAAGGCAAAAGTACTTGTGTTTGACGATAGTTTTTCCGCACTTGATATGAAGACAGATGCAGCACTTCGTAAGGAATTAAATGAAAAGGTGCAGGATGCATCTATCGTAATTGTAGCGCAGAGAGTCAGCACGATTTTACATGCAGATCAGATTCTTGTTTTGGATGATGGAAAGATTGTTGGAAAAGGAACACATGAAGAACTGCTGAAAAACTGTGAGGTATATCTTCAGATTGCTAAGTCACAGCTTTCTGAAAAGGAGCTTGGACTTGAGAAATTAGGTTTGGCAGAAGAAAAAGCAGAGAAGGAAACAAATAAGAAAGAAATCCTTTCTACCAAAATTGATGAGAAAGAAAATAACAAATTAAAGAAAAAGTCTGATGACAGGAAGTTAAAACATAAGAAAGGAGGTAAGTAAAATGGCTGAAAATAAAGCAGGAACATCAAACAGAGGCCCAATGGGTGGTCGTGGTCCGATGGGCGGCGGAAGAAGAATGATGCAAGGTGGAGAGAAGGCAAAGAACTTTAGTGGTTCTTTTAAGAAACTCATTCGCTATATTGGAAATTATAAATTTGCGATTCTTGCGGTAATGATTTTTGCGGCAATATCTACAGTATTTTCAGTAGCTGGACCAAAGGTTATGGGAAAGGCAACTACTGCGCTGGCCGAAGGTCTGATGAAAAAGATTGCCGGAACAGGCGGGATTGATTTTACCTGTATCGGAAAGATCCTTTTGCTTACTTTAGGATTGTATCTGACAAGTACAGTGTTTAACTTTTTACAGGGATGGATTATGACAGGAGTAACACAGAAAATCTGTTACCGCCTTCGAAAAGAAATCTCGGAGAAAATTAACCGTATGCCGATGAAGTACTTTGAAAGTCGTACTTATGGTGAAGTTCTTTCAAGAATCACCAACGATGTAGATACATTAGGTCAGGGATTAAACCAGAGTGTAACGCAGGTTATTACTTCAACAGCAACGCTTATTGGTGTCGTTGTAATGATGCTCACCATTTCACCGTTAATGACATTAATTGCATTTATCATTTTACCGGTATCAGCAATCTTAATGTCTACAGTCGTAAAGTTTTCTCAGAAATATTTCCGCACACAGCAGGAATATCTTGGACATATTAATGGACAGGTAGAAGAAAGTTACGGTGGCCATCTGGTTATTAAAGCATTTAATAAAGAAAAAGACATGGTAAAAACATTTGATGAAACCAATGGAGTCTTATATGAATCTGCATGGAAATCTCAGTTTTTGTCAGGTTTAATGCAGCCAATCATGGCATTTGTCGGAAACCTTGGGTATGCCGGAGTTGCTATTTCCGGTGGACTGTTAGCAATTAGAGGAACGATTGGTGTCGGTGATATTCAGGCATTTATTCAGTATGTAAAGAACTTTACACAGCCAATCCAGCAGATTGCTCAGGTTATCAATCAGGTACAGTCCATGACAGCAGCCTCCGAGAGAGTATTTGAATTCTTAGAAGAGGAGGAAGAAGATCAGGAACACGAGGGAGCGGTATCTGTAGAAAACGTAACAGGAGAAGTGAAATTCTCTCATGTGAATTTTGGCTACAATCCAAATCAGACGATTATCAACGATTTTTCTGTAGACGTAAAGCCGGGTCAGAAAATCGCAATTGTCGGTCCTACCGGTGCAGGAAAAACAACAATGGTGAAACTGCTTATGCGTTTCTATGATGTAAATAGTGGCCAGATTCTTTTAGATAATCATGATGTTCGTGATTATAACAGGCGTGATCTTCGTAAAGCATTTGGAATGGTATTACAGGATACATGGCTCTATAAAGGAACTATTATGGAAAATATCCGTTATGGACGTTTGGATGCAACAGATGAAGAAGTTATCGAGGCAGCAAAAGCAGCTCATGCAGACAGCTTTATTCGAACACTTCCGGGCGGTTACAACATGGAACTTAATGAAGATGCAAGTAATGTGTCTCAGGGACAGAAACAGCTCCTTACTATCGCAAGAGCTATTTTGGCAGACAGCAAGGTAATGATTCTTGATGAGGCAACATCTTCTGTAGATACTCGTACAGAGGCTCTTATCCAAAAGGCGATGGATAATCTTATGGAAGGCAGAACGAGTTTTGTAATCGCGCATAGATTGTCTACGATTAAAAATGCAGATGTGATTCTTGTGATGAAAGATGGAGATATTATCGAACAGGGAAATCATGAAGAGTTACTTGCGAAAGGTGGATTCTATGCTCAATTGTATAATTCACAGTTTGAAGAAGCAGCATAATAGAGTTTGAATTCTGGTTTGCCGCAGGCAAGGAGACGCTCTCAGTAAACAAAATAACCTATATTTGTGACTTTAGTCGCTGCGGTTTGAATACTCGCTTACACACGCTCGTATCCAAACCTTGCTCCGAGACCACAAATATAGGTTATTTTATTTACTGAGAGCTGTCTTTGGAAGTTGAAGAACAGTCAGAATTTATGTTTTGGGCGAATTGATAAGAAAAGTATGAAAAATATATATTCAAATATTTGAATATATATTTTAGGACGAAAATAATAAGTGAAATACACTGGTTTTAAGATGAAAAAAATCAAGGTAAAGAGTTTTTGACTTTAATGCTGGAATAAATTTTTGCCTTCTTGACATATTATTTTTAAAGAGGTAAGCTAGTTGTAAAATAGTAGATAATATATTATCTAAAATAACTTAAAAACGGAGATTTTAGACAATATATTATCTGAAAAATGAGGATAAATATAAAAATATGAATAAGATTGAGCACAAACAAGATTGAGTATAGAATAGTGGAGCGAGAAAAGGAGATACATTGATGGAGGCGTTGGTTTGGGAAACGGCGGAAGAACTTGATATGAAGCTGGCGCAGAGGGTGCGGAATATTAGGCGGAGGAGAAAGATTTCGCAGGAGGAACTTTCTCGTATGAGTGGGGTGAGTTATGGTTCTGTGAAGAGGTTTGAGGCTACGGGGAAGATTTCGTTGTTGTCGCTTACGAAGCTGGCGATGGCGTTGGATATGGCAGATGAACTTCGTGAGTTATTTACACAGGTTCCATATCGGAATATTCAGGAGGTTATTGATGAAAGAAAACGGAACACTACAAGTTTTATATGATGGAAAAGTAGTTGGAAATCTGGCGTTAATGGCAGGAAGAAAGATTGCATTTGAGTACAGTGAGGAATGGCTGGAAACAGGATTTTCTATTAGTCCTTTTTCTTTGCCGTTAAAGGAGCAGGTTTTTATACCAACAAAAGAGTATTTCGGCGGTTTATTTGGTGTTTTTGGGGATAGTCTTCCTGATGGGTGGGGTAATTTATTATTGAATCGTATGTTGCGGAAAAAAGGAATGAAGCCAGAAGAAATGACAATGCTGAATCGTTTGGCGATTGTGGGACAGTATGGAATGGGAGCATTGACGTATCGGCCGGAGGAACATTTTTCTTTTGAGCCGCAGGGATATGATTTAGATGATTTAGCATTACAGTGCCAGAAGATATTGAATACAGAATATTCAGAAAAATTGGATGAGTTGTATCTGCTGGGAGGAACCAGTGGAGGTGCCAGACCTAAGATTATGACGGAAATTGATGGAGAAGACTGGATTATAAAGTTCCCAGCTCATGTAGACGGTCAGGATGCAGGAGGGATGGAGTATGAGTATGCTTTATGTGCGAAAGCGTGTGGAATTGATATGACGGAAGTGCGGCTTTTTCCATCAAAGAAATGCAAAGGCTATTTTGGTATTAAGCGTTTTGACAGAGAAAGAATAGTAGATGGAATAGGAACAAAAGTAAAAGCAGGAAATAAGAAAAAGAGGATTCATATGTTAACAGCAGCGGCATTGTTGGAGCTGGATTTTGAACAGCCGAGCCTGGATTATCATAGCCTTATGAAATTGACTAAGATTTTGACGAGAGATAATGAAGCTGATGTAAGAGAGATGTTTCGAAGAATGTGCTTTAATGTGTTTGCACATAATAGGGATGATCATTCTAAGAATTTCACATATTTGTACGATGAAATGAAAAAGGGATGGCGATTGAGTCCTGCGTATGACCTTACTTTCAGCAATACTTACTATGGAGAGCATACCACAATGGTAGATGGTAATGGAAGAAATCCAGGGAAAAAGGAACTGCTGGCGGTGGGGATGCAGGCAGGTCTGGAAAAAAGCTGGTGCGAGGAAGTAATAGAAAAGATAAAAAATACGGTGGAAGAACGGTTGGAAAGATATTTATAGAGGTGGAAGTATAGTAACAATATTTAAATAGTGTATAAGAGTATCTGGGAAAAAGAATGTGACAGCCTATCTTAAGTAAAACTTAAAAATACTTAAGATAGGCTCTTTTTTTCTTTTTTCATGCCGAAATAAGGTATAATAAAATAATAAAAAATGTTTTACAAAAAAGATTCTTATTAGTATTTTTTTGTATAGAGGTTTTTATAAATCAAATAAGAAAATTCAGTAAGTGTATTGCTGATGTATCAAATATGAAATGCAGCAATAAATACTGAGATTGGAAGATGTTTAAGAAATTATTTTAGAAAGGCAGATAGATTTGGAAGAGAATAGTTCAAGTATTTTAGTTGTGGATGATAATCCGGAGATTCGGGAGATTATACAGGTATTGCTCGGTGGTGAAGGGTATCTGGTAGAGACAGCGGGAAATGGCGTTAAGGCATTGGAGATGTTGGAAAACAGGGAGTATGATCTGATTATTCTTGATATCATGATGCCGGGAATGGATGGATACCAGACATGCCGGAAGATGCGGGAAGAGAGTAATGCGCCGATTTTATTTTTGAGTGCGAGAACGAAGGACAGTGATAAGACATTAGGATTTTCGAGTGGCGGGGATGATTATCTGGCGAAGCCTTTTTCTTATAATGAGCTAATTAGCAGAGCGAAGGCGCTGATTCGCAGGTATCAGGTTTATAAAGGAAAGGCGGAGAAAGTAGAGACACCAAAGAATTTTTCCTGCAAGAATCTGGTTGTGGATGAGGAGACAAAAAGTGTATATTCTGATGAGCAGTTATTGGAGCTTACAGATACAGAATATGCGATATTGCTGTTGCTTTTGAAAAATAGAAGGCAGGTCTTTTCGACAGAGCGGCTTTATGAAGCAGTATGGAAAGAGAATTTCTATTATGGAGCGGAGAATACGGTCATGGTGCATATTCGAAATCTTCGAAGAAAGGTAGAAAGAGATTCTAAGAATCCGATGATTATAAAGACCTCCTGGGGAAAGGGGTATTACTGTGATTAAAAAGGTACAGACAAAGGCGAAAGGATGGAAGATTCATACGCAGTTGATGGTTCTTATTCTTTTGACGGGGCTGGCAAGCATTTTATTGTTTGAAGTTTTGTGGCTGAATAAGTGGGATATTTACGAGTATGTTCAGCAGGTTCCGGGATTCCGGGATATGTCACAGGATGAGGATTTTTGGGAAAAACTGCGGACAGAAGCTGCCAATTATAATATTCCGTCTTCTGAAGATGATAAGGAGGGAATTAAAAAGATACAGCCATTTCTTAGTCAGGGAGACAAATATACGGGCATTTATATTTATAACTTAAAAGAGGGAACCTATGTAGCAGGAAAGTTTCCGAGCGTGTTAAATAATGCGGCATTTAGTACATTTTTTGATATGGGTTATCAGCTTACCGGTGGAGAAGGTGAGGAGACATATGAGTTCCCGATGAAGTTTAAAAATGGATACGCAACGGTAATGGTGTGGTTTTATCATAGAGTGCGATTTATTTATCCATATTGTATTTTTTGTTTGACAGTCAGCATCGGATTGTTCTTCGGAGTGATTTTATTTTTCATAAAAAAGAAAATGAATATGGTTGCCTCGTTGAAGGATGAAATTTTGCGAATGGCAGCAGGTAATCTCCGAGACAGCGTGCCGGAGATGGGTCAGGACGAGATTGGAATTATCGCAGAAGAACTGGATAATCTGCGGACAGCTCTGCAGGATACTTTGGTTCGTGAAAAGGAAAGCCGCAGGGCAAATCAGGACTTGATTACAGCGATGTCCCATGACTTGAGAACGCCTTTGACAATTTTAAATGGATATTTGGAAGTACTTCGATTAAACCGCAACCCGGAAATGCATGAGGAATATCTGAATCGCTGTCTGCAAAAGACAAGTGACATCCGGGAAATGACGGACAGAATGTTTGAATATGCACTGGTATTTGAGGAGGTAGATAATCCGAAAGTCAAGGAAATACCAATAGAATATTTTAGAGATTGCATTAATGAACATAGTGACTTTATCAAGCTTGCAGGATTTCAGCCGGAGCTTGATTATACGAATGTAGAAAGATGGATTACTGGTGATAAAGGAATGATAAAAAGAATATTCAGTAATCTTTTTTCAAATATTCTGAAGTATGGAGATAAGTCGGTTCCAGTAAATATAAAAGGCTGTTTTACAAAGACAACGTATATACTTACAATGTCGAACGGTATTAAGCAGCAAAGTACAGAAGTGGAAAGTAATCATATCGGTTTAATGAGTGTGGAAAAAATGATGCAGCAGCTTGGGGGAAAGAGTTCATTTTCGGAGGAAAATGGATTGTTTTCTGTGAGATTGGAGTTTCATTTGACAGCATATGGAAGAGTTGACAGACCAGAGACTTACGCAGGAAATAATGCAGGAATTATTTAAGGGAAAATCAGTTCTGAGTCAAAATAAAAAGCCTTGAGAGAAAATTAAGAAGATTTCACAAAATGTTCACAAATTTTTAGCACTCAACACTTGACGTGGCTAATAATAAGTGTTATATTACAGCTAGAACAAAGGAG
>OHYO01000793.1_pt1 | contig 12271 bp, 9 predicted proteins | sample 1580291 | NCBI WGS metagenome assembly OHYO01 (sample SAMEA3882526, study PRJEB24775) | human gut metagenome | biome: human-associated habitat; feature: intestine environment; material: feces | place: Netherlands | collected 2009/2010
ACTTAGGATTTTAATGGCGCGGGACACCCTTCTTGGGTTTCCCGCACACACCCTTCCTTACCGTCGCGGAAAATTTATCACTTTATCGACAGCCTCAAACCGGGAAGCCTGACGGCTTCCCGGTTTCTCACATGTAAAAGTATCAGGAATCAATGCCCCGGCTGGTCAGGTATTTCTTGACCATCAGCGCCACCTTGAAGGTGATGGCATCGTCAAACTCCCGGAGATCCAGACCGGTGAGCTTCTTGATCTTCTCCAAGCGGTACACCAGCGTATTCCGGTGGACAAACAGCTTCCGGGCGGTCTCGGAAACGTTCAGGTTGTTCTCAAAGAACTTGTGGATGGTGAACAGAGTTTCCTTATCCAGCGCGTCGATGGGGTTCTTCTTGAAAACCTCCTGGAGGAACATCTCGCACAGGGTAGTGGGCAGCTGATAGATCAGGCGGCCGATACCCAGATTTTCATAGTTGATGATGTACTTTTCGGTGTCAAAGACCTTGCCTACCTCAATGGCGATCTGAGCCTCCTTATAGCTCTTGGCCAGATCTCGCAGGTGCATGGCGATGGTGCCCATGCCCACCACCACGGTGCTCTCACCGTTGACCCGAAGGGCCTCCTCGATCTGGGCGGCAGTCTTGTTCAGCTCCTTGCTGCCCGCGCCGTCCGGCAGCTGGCGGATCAGAACCACATCCCCCTCGCCGACGCTGAGGACAAAGTCATTCTGACGGTCCGGGAACATGGCCTGAATGGTCTCCGTGGGAACGGATTCCCCCTTCTGCAAGGCCCGGATGGCGAAGATGCCCCGGCTGACGTCGGTGGCCACCCGCAGTTCCTTGGCCCGCATATAAATATCGCCCAGCATGATGTTGTCGGAGATGATGTCCTTGACGAAGGAACCCCGGTCATGCTTTTCCTCGTAATAGCTCTTGGCCGCGTTCAGCGCCACCGTTGCCATAGAGCAGATGGTCTTGCTGATCTCATTATCGCCAAAGGCGAAAACGGCGTAATCAAACTGGTTTCCCCAGCCGCTGAGCGCCTTGAAGGTCTTGCCGTCAAAGCAGACCATGCTGCCGGCGGCGCCGTTTACCGCCGCCACATACTCGCTCCAGCGCTGGCCGATCATAGACAGCTCGCTGCAGGCAATGACAACGCCCTCACCGTCGATCACGCCGACGGTTCGATCCGTGTTTTCCTTCAATTGCAGAACTACGTTCTGAAAGATTCTTCCGGACATGGCTGTTCCTCCTCAACACGAAAACTATGGATCACGCAGGGCCTACCCGCGCATACCTATTGTGCAATCTGTCAGTAAGGTCATTATAGCGATTATTTTGTCGGATTGCAAGATGTTTTTTCTTTTTTCAACAAAAAATCACTTTCCTTTTTGTTGAAGTTTCGAGTTTTTCCTGTCTCTTCCGTCAGTTTTGCTAATGCCAGCCATTCCTCTTTGGTCAGCAAACGGTACGCGCCCCGCTCCAGAGCCGGGTCCAACAGCAAATTGCCCATGCGGACCCGCTCCAAATACAGTACCGGCTTTCCCAGATACGCCAGCATCCGTTTGATTTGGTGAAATTTCCCCTCCCGCAAAATCACACGGGCTTCACTCTCCTCGCCGGAGGTCAGGATCCGCAATTCCGCCGGTTGGCAGATCAAACCGTCATCCAGGTGCAGACCCGCGGCAAAAGCGGCGCTGTCCGCCTCGGTAAGGCGTCCCGCCACCCGGACATAGTATTCCTTATCCACGTGTTTTTTCGGAGAAAGCAGTTCGTGAGCCAAGCCGCCCTCGTTGGTCAGCAGCAACAAGCCTTCCGTGTCCTTATCCAGCCGTCCCACCGGGAACAGGCCCTGCCGCTGCAGATCCTGCGGAAGCAGGTCCAGCACCGTTGCTCCCCGGCCGTCCTCCGTGGCGGACAGATACCCCGCCGGCTTGTTCAGCATGACCCAGGTATACCGGCGCCAGTTCAGCTTTTCTCCGTTGACGGCGATCACAGCCTGCTCCGGGTCTGCTTTTTCTTCAGCTGACCGGGCCGGGACCCCATCCACTGTCACCCGTCCCTGACGAATCAGGTCCTTTACTTCCCTGCGGGACCACCGCCCTGTAGAGGCGATGATCTTATCCAGCCGCTGCGCCGCCATAACTGATCCTCCCACGCTGTTTTTTTCAATTTTATCATAATCGGGTGGAAAATGGAATAGAAACAAACAGGAGGGATGATGATCATGATGATCCAAGCAATTCGACTGACACGAAAAAAGGCCGCGCTGGCGGTCATTCTCGCAGGGGCCGTTCTGGCGGCGCTGATCCTGCTGCTGGGGCAGCACGGCGGTAACGTGGGTGCGTCAGAGCAGCCCTGTCTTTCCAGCAACGGAGAGCGGGTGGCATATCTGCGGGAACTGGGCTGGGAGATCGACCCGGAGCCGCTGACCACCCTGCAATTTCTGCTGCCGCCCAAACTCAGCGGGGACTACATCACCTACAACGATCTGCAAAAATCTCAGGGCTTTGATTTGGAGACCTGCTGCGGCAAGCAGGTAACCCGTTTCACCTACACCGTCACCAACTATCCCCAGCGGCCCGACGGTGTTCAGCTCAACCTCTACATCTGCGAGGACCTTCCGGTGGCTGGAGATGTGGTTTGCACCGGGACCGACGGATTTCAGGACACATTGGTTTTCCCACAGCAAACGGATGCCTCCTGATAGCTGACTGCTCCACAGGACCCCCCCCACTTCCGACCGGGCAGCCAGCAGTTTATTGCCGCTATCATCGCCCATATCGAGCAAACCGCCAAAATGCCTAATCCATTTTGTGTTCCAGCATTCTCTGATCCCCTTGAAAATACAGAATCCCGAGGCTGTCGGGAACGCAAAATTGAATTGGGCGTAAAAAAGACCTGCCGCTAAGCGGCAGGCCTTTCTATTGGTGCGAATTATTCGTCGATCTCGATAACAACGCCGGAACCAACGGTACGGCCACCCTCACGGATAGCGAAACGCAGGCCCTTCTCGATAGCGATGGGGGTGATCAGCTCCACGTTCATGACCACGTTGTCGCCGGGCATGCACATCTCAACGCCCTCGGGCAGGGAGATGACGCCGGTCACGTCGGTGGTACGGAAGTAGAACTGAGGACGATAGTTGTTGAAGAAAGGAGTGTGACGGCCACCCTCGTCCTTGGTCAGAACGTAAACCTGGCCAACGAACTTGGTGTGGGGATGAATGGAGCCGGGCTTGGACAGAACCTGACCGCGCTCCACGCCCTGACGGTCGATACCACGCAGCAGAGCGCCGATGTTGTCGCCGGCCTCGGCGTAGTCCAGCAGCTTGTGGAACATCTCGATACCGGTAACGACGGTCTTCTTCTTCTCGTCGGACAGACCAACGATTTCCACTTCCTCGGACAGCTTCAGCTGGCCACGCTCCACACGGCCGGTAGCAACGGTACCACGGCCGGAGATGGTGAAGACGTCCTCAACGGGCATCAGGAAGGGCATATCGGCCTTACGGTCGGGAGTGGGGATATAATCGTCAACAGCGTCCATCAGCTCCTTGATGCAGGCATACTCGGGAGCGTTGGGATCGGTGGACTCGGAGATCAGGGCGTTCAGAGCGGAGCCCTTGATGATGGGGATCTCGTCGCCGGGGAAGTTGTAGGTGGTCAGCAGCTCGCGGACTTCCATCTCCACCAGCTCCAGCAGCTCCTCGTCGTCAACCTGGTCGCACTTGTTCAGGAACACAACCATGGCGGGCACACCAACCTGACGGGCCAGCAGGATGTGCTCACGGGTCTGAGCCATGGGGCCGTCGGTAGCAGCGATGACCAGGATAGCGCCGTCCATCTGGGCAGCACCGGTGATCATGTTCTTGATATAGTCGGCGTGGCCCGGGCAGTCAACGTGAGCATAGTGACGCTTTTCAGTCTCATACTCAACGTGAGCGGTGTTGATGGTGATGCCGCGTTCCTTCTCCTCGGGAGCCTTATCGATGCTGTCATAAGCCTCGAACTCGGCCTTGCCCTGCAGGGACAGCCACTTGGTGATAGCGGCAGTCAGAGTGGTCTTACCGTGGTCGACGTGACCGATGGTACCGATGTTAACATGGGGCTTGGTTCTTTCAAACTTCTGCTTAGCCATTTGAAAATCCTCCTGTCAGTTAAATGAATGATAATGGATTGATATGGACGGTGCGTTTCATAGCACCGTATATTTTACAATATCCCGCCGGGAAAAGCAAGACCTGAATTAGTCGGCTTTCTTGCCCCGCTCCTCCACGATCTTGTCGCGGATGCTCTTGGGGATCTCGGCGTAGCTGTGGGGCTCCATGGTGTACTGGCCACGGCCCTGGGTATTGGAACGCAGATCGGTAGCATAGCCAAACATATTGGCCAGAGGCACCAGAGCGTCCACCTGCTGTGCACCGGGACGGGCCTCCTGTCCCTGGATCTGGCCGCGGCGGGAGGTCAGGTCGCCGATGACGGTGCCCAGATACTCGTCGGGCACGATGACGGAAACCTTCATGATGGGCTCCAGCAGGACGGGATCTGCCTTGCGCATAGCCTCCTTGAAGGCCATGGAGCCGGCGATCTTGAACGCCATTTCGGAGGAGTCCACTTCGTGATAAGAACCGTCGTACAGAGTGACCTTGACGTCCACCACAGGGAAGCCGGCGATAACGCCGGACTGCAGGGCACCCTGGATACCGGCGTCGACAGCGGGGATGAATTCCTTGGGGATGGCACCGCCCACCACCGCGTTGACAAACTCATAGCCCTTGCCGGACTCGTTGGGCTCCACGGTGATCTTGACATGGCCATACTGGCCGGAACCGCCGCTCTGGCGCTTGTACTTGGTCTCCTGGTCCACCTTCTTGCGGACAGTCTCCTTGTAAGCCACCTGGGGAGCGCCCACATTGGCCTCCACCTTGAACTCACGGAGCAGACGGTCAACAATGATCTCCAGATGGAGCTCGCCCATACCAGCAATGATGGTCTGGCCGGTTTCTTCATCGGTGTAGGTCTTGAAGGTGGGGTCCTCCTCAGCCAGCTTCACCAGTGCCAGGCCCATCTTCTCCTGACCAGCCTTGGTCTTGGGCTCGATGGCGACACGGATCACGGGCTCGGGGAAGTCCATGGACTCCAGGATCACGGGGGCCTTTTCGTCGCACAGGGTATCACCGGTGGTGGTGTTCTTCAGGCCCACGGCGGCGGCAATATCGCCGGCCCAGACCTCTTCGATGTCCTCACGGTGATTGGCATGCATCTGCAGGATACGGCCCATGCGCTCCTTCTGGTTCTTCACGCTGTTGAGAACGGAGGAACCGGTGGTCAGGTGACCAGAGTACACACGGAAGAAGCTCAGACGGCCCACATAGGGGTCGGTCATGATCTTGAAGGCCAGAGCGGAGAAGGGCTCATCATCTCTGGGATGACGGTCCTCTTCCTCATCGGTCTTGGGGTTGGTGCCCTTGATGGCGGGCACGTCGTTGGGAGCGGGCATATAGTCCACGATGGCATCCAGCAGCTTCTGAACGCCCTTGTTACGGTAGGAAGTACCGCAGACAACGGGGACCATCTCGTTCTCAATGGTGGCCATACGGATAGCCTTGCGGATACGCTTCTGGTCGATCTCCTTGCCCTCCAGATAGTCCTCCATAATGGAGTCATCGAACATGGAGACGGCGTCCAGCAACTTCTCGCGATACTCGTTGGCCAGATCCATCATATCGGCGGGGATCTCCTCCACGCGCATATCCTTGCCCATCTCATCATAATAGACGTCAGCGTCCATCTCCACCAGGTCGATGATGCCCTTGAAGGTATCCTCGGCGCCGATGGGGAGCTGGATGGGCACGGCGTTGCACTTGAGGCGGTCGTGGATCATGTGCAGAACGTTGTAGAAGTCCGCGCCCATGATGTCCATCTTGTTGACGTAGATCATGCGGGGGACCTTGTACTCGTCAGCCTGACGCCACACGGTCTCGGACTGGGGCTCCACGCCGCCCTTGGCGCACAGAACGGTCACAGAGCCGTCCAGCACGCGCAGGGAACGCTGGACCTCAACGGTGAAGTCCACGTGGCCCGGGGTGTCGATGATATTGATACGGGTGGAAGGGAACTGATTCTTGGAACCCTTCCAGAAGCAGGTAGTAGCAGCGGACGTGATGGTGATACCGCGCTCCTGCTCCTGGGCCATCCAGTCCATGGTAGCGGTACCGTCATGGGTCTCGCCGATCTTGTAGTTCACACCGGTATAATACAGGATACGCTCGGTAGTCGTCGTCTTGCCTGCGTCGATGTGAGCCATGATACCAATGTTGCGAACGTCTTTAAGCGGTGTTTTTCTCGGCATACGATACTCCTTGCCTTACCAGCGGAAGTGGGCGAACGCCTTGTTGGCCTCTGCCTGCTTGTGCATTTCTTCGCGCTTCTTCACAGACGCGCCGGTGTTGTTGGCGGCATCCATCAGCTCGCCGGCCAGACGCTCAGCCATGGTGCGCTCGCTGCGGGCGCGGGAATAAGCAGTCAGCCAGCGCAGGGCCAGGGTCTGACGACGGGCGGGACGAACCTCCATGGGCACCTGATAGTTGGCGCCGCCGACACGGCGAGCCTTGACCTCCAGGCTGGGCATGACGTTCTCCAGCGCCTGCTGGAAAACCTCAACGGGGTCCTTCTCCGTCTTTTCCTTGATCTGGTCGAAGGCAGCGTAAACAACCTTCTGAGCTACGCCCTTCTTGCCGTCCAGCATCACACTGTTGACCAGCTTGGTCACCAGGACGCTGCCGTACATAGGATCGGGCAGAACTTCTCTCTTGGGAACATTACCTCTTCTGGGCACTTTGCTTCCCTCCTTCTTATAGAATAGAAATCATAGGTACTCAGCGGCGGAACATTAGCCGCTGTACGGCCTGCCAAAGAGGTGTCATATATATATAAACCTTTTCGGCAAAGCTCAATTCAGTGGCAGAATCTTACTTCTGCTTGGGACGCTTGGCACCGTACTTGGAACGTGCCTGCATACGGCCCTGAACACCCTGGGTATCCAGAGTACCACGGATAATGTGGTAACGGACGCCGGGGAGGTCCTTGACACGGCCGCCGCGGATCATCACGACGGAGTGCTCCTGCAGGGAGTGACCGACGCCGGGGATGTAAGCGGTGACCTCGTAGCCGTTGGTCAGGCGCACACGGGCGATCTTACGAAGCGCAGAGTTGGGCTTCTTGGGGGTCGCGGTTCTCACGGCGGTGCAGACGCCTCTCTTCTGGGGAGAAGGGAGATCGGTGGTCTTGGTCTTCAGAGTGTTCAGACCATACTGCAGGGCGGGAGAAGTGGACTTGTAGGTCACCTGCTCTCTGCCTTTGCGGACCAGCTGGTTAAAAGTAGGCATGGAATAGTTCTCCTTTCTTTGAAAATGCGGCCAATCGAAAACGACAGCCTTTATTTTTTGCGGAACAGTCAGAAACTATTCCGAAAAAACCAAATTAGTTCAAAACCGTTACAACGGCGGCTCCCACCGCGATCCCGCAGGCACGGCCCAGCTGGGCCATGGTGTAGCCTTCCTCCACGGGAAGACTGCCGCAAGCGCTGCGGATAGGTTCCAGAACAAGCTCGTCCGCGTCGCAGGCCAGAAATACCCGCTGGGCCCGTCCATCCCGGATCGCTCTGGCGGACTGTTTCACGCCAATCACCTTTTCCCGGGAAGCAAGCTCTGTCAACACGGGGGCATCCTCCTGAAACGCATGGAAAATTCCGCGGAATATAGTCCGCGCAGTTTGAAATTATAGCATGGACGTTGAAAATCGTCAAGTAGTTTCCGAAAATCCACGAATTTTTTCCAGTTTTTTCAACTTTGCCTTTTATATCCCCGATTTTTCCGTCATTTTTCCGGAACACCGGCAATTCTGCTGATAGCAGGTATGAGAATAATGACTGCGAGGCGGCCAGATGGCCGCCTCGCAGATAACATATTATAAGGTATGCCGGGAGATCAGATCTCCTCCAGAGTGGCTTCCTTTTCCTGAACAGTCTCAGCGGGAACCAGCTCCTCGGCAAAAGTACGGTACGCCTGCAGGCCGGTGCCGGCAGGGATCAGCTTGCCGATCAGGACATTCTCCTTCAGACCCACCAGGTGGTCCTTCTTGCCCATGATGGCAGCCTCCGTCAGAACCTTGGTGGTTTCCTGGAAGGATGCGGCGGACAGGAAGGAATCGGTGGCCAGAGAGGCCTTGGTGATACCCATCAGCAGCTGCGTGGCCTGTGCCTTCCGCAGAGGCTCGCCCATCTCGTTGGTCTCACCGGCCGCGTTGCGGCGGTCGATCTCCTCGTTGGCGGCCTCGAACTTCAGAACGTTGGTCATGGAACCGTCCAGCAGCTTGGTATCGCCGGCATCCTCAATGCGCACCTTACGCATCATCTGACGGACGATGACCTCAATGTGCTTATCGTTGATGTCAACGCCCTGCTGACGGTACACGCGCAGAACTTCCTGAATGAGGTAGTTGTAAACAGCGTCGTTGCCGCGGATCCGCAGGACCTCGTGGGGGTTCAGAGCGCCGTAGGTCAGCTGAGTACCCTTTTCGATAACCTCGCCGTCCTTCACCAGCAGGCCGGTGTGAGGCACTGCGTAGGTGCAGGTCTCGCCGTCGCTGGCCGTGACGATCAGGTTCATCAGGCTGCCCTTGGCGGCCTCCTCAAAGCGAACGGTACCGCCGATCTCAGCGATAGTGGCCATCCGCTTGGGGCGGCGGGCCTCAAACAGTTCCTCAACTCGGGGAAGGCCCTGCGTGATATCGCCGCCGGCCAGACCGCCGGTATGGAAGGTACGCATGGTCAGCTGGGTACCGGGCTCGCCGATAGACTGGGCGGCAATGATGCCGACCGCCTCGCCGGGGCCAACAGGCTGCTGGGTGGCCAGGTTCATGCCGTAGCACTTGGCGCACACGCCGCTGTGGGCTTTGCAGGTCAGAACGGTGCGGATCATGACGGTGGGATACTCGTCCTTGGCGGGATCAAAGCTGCACTCGTCGCCCTGGCGGGGGTTCTTCTGGACCCATGCACGAGTCTCCATGAGCTTGGCGTCATCTTCCATCATCATCTTGGTGTTGGAGATCAGCACCTCGCCGGTGGCGGCATCCACCACGTCGCCAACCAGGTAGCGGCCGCGGACGCGGTCAGAGAACTTCTCAATGACCTGGCCGTTTTCGCTGATGCGGGAGACCTTGATGCCGTGGGTCACGCCGCAGTCCTGCTCCCGGATGATGACGTCCTGAGAGACGTCCACCATGCGGCGGGTCAGGTAACCGGAGTCTGCGGTACGCAGAGCGGTATCGGCCAGACCCTTACGGGCGCCACGGGAGGAAATGAAGTATTCCAGAGCGGTCAGACCTTCGCGGTAGTTTGCCTTGATGGGGATCTCGATGGTCTTACCGGCGGTGTTCGCGATCAGGCCGCGCATACCGGCCAGCTGACGGATCTGCTTCATAGAACCACGGGCGCCGGAGTCCGCCATCATGAAGATGGGGTTGTAGCGGTCCAGGTTCTCCTGCAGAGCGGTAGAAACCTCGTCGGTGGTCTTTTCCCAGACCTGCACCACCTGCTTGTAACGCTCGTGGTCGGTCATGAAGCCCATCTTGTACTGGTTTTCGATGTCCACCACCATCTGCTCGGAAGCGGCAACCAGCTCGTACTTCTTGGGAGGAATGGTCATATCCGCGATGGAAACGGTGATGGCGGCGATAGTGGAGTTATGGTAGCCGGTGGACTTGATGGCGTCCAGCACCTCGGAAGCCACGGTGAAACCGTGCTTGTTGATGGTGCGGTCCACGATCTGGCCCAGCTGCTTCTTGCCGCAGGTGAAGGTGATCTCGTAGTCGCAGATGTGCTCGGGATCACTGCGGTCCACGAAGCCCAGATCCTGAGGAATGTTCTTGTTGAAGATGATCCGGCCGGGGGTGCTGGGCACCACGCGGGTAACGCTTTCGCCGTTGACCTCCAGCGTCCGGCGCACCAGAATGGGGCAGTGAGGACCGATGGCCCGGTCATTGTAGGCCATGAGGGCTTCGTCCTCGCTGGCGTACATGTGAACAGGCTTGAAGGTAGCGGGCTTCTGGCCCTTCTCCAAAGCGGCGTTGGCTGCCAGGAACTCGTCCGCATCCACAATGCTCTGTGCGGTCAGGTTCGTGTCACCGGCATCCTCGCACCAGACGGTCTGGGCGCCGATCTCGTCCTTGCCCATGCGGTCCATGGTCAGGTAGTAGGAGCCCAGCACCATATCCTGCGTAGGCACGGTAACGGGGCCGCCGTCCTGAGGACGCAGCAGGTTGTTGGCAGAGAGCATCAGGATACGGGCCTCCGCCTGAGCCTCGGCGGACAGAGGCACATGAATAGCCATCTGGTCGCCGTCGAAGTCGGCGTTGAACGCGGTGCAGTTCAGGGGGTGCAGCTTCAGGGCGCGGCCGTCCACCAGCACCGGCTCGAAGGCCTGGATGCCCAGACGGTGCAGGGTCGGTGCACGGTTCAGCATAACGGGGTGGTCCTTGATGATGACATCCAGAGCGTCCCACACCTCGGTGGTGCCCTTATCCACCATCTTCTTGGCGGACTTGATGTTATTGGCGGTGCCGTCCTCCACCAGCTTCTTCATAATGAAGGGGCGGAACAGCTCCACAGCCATCTCCTTGGGCACACCGCACTGATAGATCTTCAGCTCGGGGCCGACCACGATAACGGAACGGCCAGAGTAGTCGACACGCTTGCCCAGCAGGTTTTGACGGAAACGGCCCTGCTTGCCCTTCAGGAAGTCGCTGAGGGACTTCAGAGCACGGTTGTTGGCGCCGGTGACGGCACGGCCGCGGCGGCCGTTGTCGATCAGGGCGTCCACAGCCTCCTGCAGCATCCGCTTCTCGTTGCGGACGATGATATCGGGGGCGTTCAGGTCCATCAGGCGCTTCAGGCGGTTGTTGCGGTTGATGACCCGGCGGTACAGGTCATTCAGGTCAGAGGTGGCGAAGCGGCCGCCGTCCAGCTGCACCATGGGGCGCAGGTCGGGAGGCAGAATGGGCAGAACGTCCATGATCATCCACTCCGGCTTGTTGCCGGAGATCCGGAAAGCGTCCACCACTTCCAGCCGCTTGACAATCCGGGCCTTCTTCTGGCCGGAAGCGTCCTTCAGCTCGGCGTGGAGCTGGGCGGAGAGGGCCTCCAGGTCCACATCCGCCAGCAGCTTTTTCACGGCCTCGGCGCCCATGCCGGCCTGGAAGTCATCCTCATACTTTTCACGGTAGTCACGGTACTCCTTCTCGGAGAGGATCTGGTTCTTGGTCAGAGGGGTCTCGCCGGGGTCCGTGACGATATAGTTGGCGAAGTACAGCACCTTCTCCAGGATCCGGGGGCTGATGTCCAGCAGCAGGCCCATCCGGGAGGGGATGCCCTTAAAATACCAGATGTGGGAAACGGGGGTGGCCAGCTCGATGTGGCCCATACGCTCCCGGCGCACCTTGGAACGGGTGACCTCGACGCCGCAGCGGTCGCAGATCTTACCCTTGTAGCGGATCTTCTTGTACTTGCCGCAGTGGCACTCCCAGTCCTTGGTAGGCCCGAAGATACGCTCGCAGTACAGGCCGTCCTTTTCGGGCTTCAGAGTGCGGTAGTTGATGGTCTCAGGCTTCTTTACCTCGCCGTAAGACCATTCCCGGATCTGCTCCGGGGAAGCCATGCCGATCTTAATCGCGTCAAAGGCAAACTTGTTGCCGTTATTGGTTTCGATCATGTTGCGTTATCCTCCTTCAATGATTCAAATGATCCAGTTTTGTGGTGACGAATGTGTCTTCTGGATCATTCGTCGTCGAAGTCAACATCCACATCGGCGCCGGCATCCTCCGGCGCGTCTTCAAATTCAAAGCCGGACGCTTCAAACTCGGCGTCCTCCGCAACGTTGCGGTGGCGGTCATCGTCCGCATCCATACGGGAGAGGTTGAAGGTATCGAGCGCGTCCTCGTCCTCCTTGAGATCCACCACGTTGCCGTCCTTATCCAGCACCTGGATGTTCAGGCACAGGGACTGCAGCTCCTTCAGCAGCACGCGGAAGGACTCCGGCACGCCGGGGGTGGGAACGTTGTGGCCCTTGACGATGGATTCGTAGGTCCGGACACGGCCGGTGACATCGTCGGACTTCACGGTCAGGATCTCCTGCAGGGTATAAGCAGCGCCGTAAGCCTCCAGGGCCCAAACTTCCATCTCGCCGAAGCGCTGGCCGCCGAACTGGGCCTTGCCGCCCA
>OHYO01000795.1_pt1 | contig 12253 bp, 10 predicted proteins | sample 1580291 | NCBI WGS metagenome assembly OHYO01 (sample SAMEA3882526, study PRJEB24775) | human gut metagenome | biome: human-associated habitat; feature: intestine environment; material: feces | place: Netherlands | collected 2009/2010
TTAATTGTAACAAACTGCCCACCCGGCCTTTACACAGACTTTACATGGCATAAACGTGAATTGAGAGAGGGCTTTCGTCCTCTCTCAATCAAGTCATCGTGTTATCATATATTAAAGTAGCACTTTTTTATGGGAAATGCAAGCTTTTTCTCGAAAATACAGGCTTTTATGCCGGCAGTTTGCAGACATCTACCCAGCACACCGGTTTTGCAAGCTGCTCCAACTGCGGTATCGTCAGTTCAATCGCGCTGTTGCTGCTCCCACACGCCGGAAAAACCGTCTCATATTTTTTCAAAGTCTCGTCCAGATACACCCGCACGCCTTCCTTGATTCCAAACGGGCAGACGCCTCCGATCGCATGTCCGATCCGTTCCTCCACCTCATCCGGCGCAAGCATCTTCGCCTTCGCACGGAAAAATGCCTTGTATTTTGCATTGTCAATCCGGGCATCTCCCGCACACACGATCAGCACCGCCTCTCCGTCCACCAGAAAAGACAAAGTCTTTGCAATCCGCCCTGCTTCCGTGTGCAGTGCTTCCGCCGCCAGTTCCACCGTTGCCGAGGAGACGGGGAACTCCCGGATCTGATCTTCCATCTTATATTCTTTTAAATATGCCTTTGCTCTCTCCAGCGACATCGCACAAACCTCTCTTTCTGCGGCAGGAAGTATCGTTTCTGCTTTTACTCCCCTGCACTTTACTGCGTTACTCTATCACAATTTACCATACTCCTTTTTCCACGAATTGTACAGAATTTTCAGCTTTTTAAAAAAATTTCAAAAAAGGGGTTGCTTTTTTTTGAAAGCCTGTTATAATAGCATTTGTTCGGTTCCTTGGTCAAGCGGTTAAGACGTCGCCCTCTCACGGCGAAAACAGGGGTTCGATTCCCCTAGGAACTGCTACTGTTAGTAATAACAGCCCAACCCGAAGAAGAAAGCGTTTACGCTTTCTTTTTTTATTCTCTGGAAACGGAACTGTCACGCTTTGCATCTTAACGGGATACGTTTTATGACAAGAAAAAGAGACTATCGCGTTCCAGATGCAACCGGAGGCGGCAATTTTAATCGCAAAATCCGGTATTTCTAACCATTCCGCGTCGGACATCCCGGATGATCTGTGTTTTTCCAAGTTTGGGACATTCCACAAGGTGTGTTCGTAATCCGCAGACAATTTTAGGACTTTTGTGTGTGCCCCTTCGTGGCACCACTGAACAAAACATAACCGCGCGAAGCCGATGTCTGAGTTGCCATCTGCCTTATTTTCAATAGCAGATGGCAACGAGTTTCGGTTCGCGCGGTTTTATATTGTCTGTGAAGCAATTCGATTAGAGGCACTAGAAAGTCCGCTCATTGTCTGTGCTTGTCGGACATTCCCCCGGTGGATTGTCAAAGCGTGGCAAGACACGGAATGGAATGTGAAATGCGGCGTTTTTCTACTCTACAGATCAAGGAACTTCTCATATCTGGTACAGATGTCTGCCGCCTCGGCTGCATCCGGCATCTCGCAGAAAATGCGCAGCAGCGGCTCCGTGCCTGAGAAGCGGGCGATGACCCAGCCTCCATTTTTGAAGTAGACCTTGCTGCCATCCAGATAGGAGACATGGTCAATCTCTTCCGGCAAATCCGGCAGCTGCTTCTGCTCAATTAAAACTTCCTGCATCTTAAGCTTTTTCTCCAGTGTGAACTTATAATCACGCTCTTCCATATGGATCTCCCCACATTCTGCGTGAATATCATCCATGATCTGCGAAAGCTTTTTCCCGGTCACTGCCAGCATCTCGATCAGAAGCGCCGCCGCATAGATGCCGTCTTTTCCGTTGATGTGCCCGTGTACGGTCAGACCGCCGGAAGACTCGCCTCCGATGATGGCTCCTGTCTCCTGCATCTTAGCGGAGACATACTTAAAACCAACCGGCACTTCATAGCATTTTTCTCCAAACTGCTCTGCCACTTTATCCAGCATATGGGTGGTCGCTATATTGCGCACCACAGGTCCATGCCAGCCCTTAAACTTTACAAGATAGTAATACAGCAGCACCAGAATATCGTTCGGATGCAGGAAATTGCCCTTGTCGTCGATCACGCCGATACGGTCCGCATCTCCGTCTGTAGCGATACCGATATCACACTGTTTTTCCACCACATAATTCTGCAGTGAGTGGAGCGTTGCAGCGGAAGGCGCCGGAAGTTTTCCGCCGAACAGTGTATCATGTCTGTCATGAATTGTCGCCACCTCGCAGCGGGCAGTTAAAAGAATCGTCTTTAACGATGTCTCACTCACGCCGTACATCGGATCCAGTGCCACCTTAAGATCAGCGTCGCGGATAGCTTTCATATCCACCGATGCAATGATATTGTCTATGTACTCATTGAGCGGATAGATCTCCTCGATATAGCCCGCCGCTTTTCCATCCTCATATGCAACCGCGCAGACGCCGTCCGGTGCGATGTCGGCAATGTAGTCCTCCAGATCCTTCGTCTGGATCTCGTCGGCATCACGACCGCCCGCAGTAAACACCTTGATTCCGTTATAGATTGCCGGGTTATGGCTTGCGGTAATCATCATTCCGTACGGAAAATCATGCTTCATCACGTAGAACATGACAAGCGGTGTCGGCGAGGATTTGTTGATCAGGTATGCCTTGATCTGTGCCGCTGCAAATACCTCTGCCGCCCACTGCATGGCTTCTTTGGAGAGGAATCTGCGGTCATATCCCATAACGATGCCCTGCTCGGTCACACCCTCGCTCTTCATTTTGTTGACCAGCCCCTGCGCCAGAAGCTGTATATTTGCCTTTGTAAAATCGTCTCCAATCACGGCTCTCCAGCCGCCGGTTCCAAATTTGATCATATCAATGTCCCCTTTCTTTTCCTGTGCTATCCCATCACAACTCTGACGTCATGTCTGCTTCCCTGTGCCATCACTGGGATACGTTCGACCTTCTCTCCGTCCAGATACAATTCCTGCACGCCCTTCATCACGCCGTCCGGGTTTTCCACGTGAATATCGTACTCTGCCCCACGCCAGCGTCTGACGGCAGAAAACTCTCTCCAGTCTGCCGGGATACACGGGTCAATGGTCAGGTGTTCAAAATCCGGCCGGATGCCAAGCATATATCTGGTTGCGGAAAAATAAGCCCAGCCGCCGCTTCCGGTCATAAACGGATGACGTGCCCGTCCGAATGCTGTGTGGTCTCTTCCGACCACAAACTGGCAGTACGAATAAGGTTCTGACTGCCGGATCTCAATCATGTTGTTCTGATAATACGGGCACAGTGCATTGTAGAACTTCATTGCGCGGTCGCCGCGTCCGAGCACGCACTCCGCTGCCCATGCCCACGGATTCGGATGGGAGAAAATGGAGCCGTTCTCCTTCAGTCCCGGATAAACGCGCGTCACAAATCCGATATCGTCATCCGGCACGGTGTACGATGGAGCATTGAGCAGAATTCCATACGGCGTAAACAGATACTTATCCACGGAATCCATCGCAAGCTTTCCTTTTTCCACATCGGCTGCACCGGAAAGCACTGCCCATGCATTGGACTCCAGATGTACCTTTCCTTCCGCATCCTCCGATGTTCCGATCTTCTTTCCGTTCTTTGTGATACCGCGGATGAACCATTCCTTATCCCACAGCTCCCTGTTGCAGACATTTCCTACCCGCTCACGCATCGCCTGATATTTTTCCACATCCTCCGTGCGTCCGAGATATTCTGCCAGCTGCAGGAAGTGGCTGATCGCCCAGTAATGCAGGAAAGACACCATCGCACTCTCACCGCCGCCTAAGTTCAGGCAGTCGTTCCAGTCTGCGCGGAGTCCCTTGCAGATTCCGGTTGCGCCGACCTGTTCCGCGGAAAAGTCCAAAATCCGTTTCATATGTTCATATACCGTTCCCTCTCCTCCGTCGGCGTAGGTCACGGCCTCGTCTGCAAATCCGGCATCTCCCGTCTCCTTGATATATTCGATAATGGACGGCACCAGCCAGAGCGCATCATCCGAGCAGGCATCCTCCAGCCCGTGCACGATGTCCTGCGCATTCACTGTCGGGATGACCGTCGGAGACTTAAACGGCTTTTTCTTTTCCTTTTTTGCATCCGGGTCAAACCATTCCGGCGAGAACAGATGCAGTCCGTAGCCTTTGGTCGTGAGTCCGCGCAGCAGTTCCACGATACGCTGTCTGCATTTCTCCGGATTGGAGTGCGGTATCATCATTGCATCCTGTGCCGTATCCCGGTACCCCAGACCCGTGCGGCCACCTACCTCGATAAACGATGCAAAACGCGAAAACATGATATTTACTTCCGCCTGATAGAGGTTCCAGGTATTGATGAGCGTATTCATTCCCTCATTCGGCGTCTTGATCTGCAGCTGTGCAAATTTATTTTCCCAGTAGTCCTTTAACTGTGCATACGCCGCATCCACATTTGCCATGTCAGAATATTTTTCCCGGATCTTTTTTCCCGCTTCGCGGCTGCCCTCTCCGAGCATGAAGATCAGCCGTACTTCCTCTCCCGGCGCCAGCACAAGATCCTTCTGTAAGCTTCCGCAGTGGTTGTTTCCAAGCTCGTGGGAACCGCTGCATGTTCCGCGCTCCACCGCAATCGGGTTGTCTTCCGTCCGGTATGCTCCCAGAAAGCTGTCACGCAGACAGTCAAATCCGTCCGGCGTCACATTCGACGCGAAATACTGATAGCCGAATTCCTCATAGAACAGATCATACTCGATGATATTTTCATCGTAGGATGATCCTGCACAGTAGAGGCTCATCTGGAAATTCTGGTTGTCAATCATAATGTGATGGAACGAGAACTCACAGTACGAAAATACCGATATCCTTCTCTCTTTGTCCGTGGTATTCTTAAGGCGCACATCCCACAGTTCCACCGCATCGTCCATCGGAACCATGAGTGTCTGGCTCGCCTTGATTCCCTTGTAATCGCACTCATAGGTTGTGTAGCTCATGCCGTGTCTGCAGGTGTATTTTGCCTGATCCAGCGGTTTGCCCACCGGCTGCCAGGAAATGCTCCAGTAGTCTTCGTCCTTTGCATCCCTCAGATACACATAATGTCCCGGCCGGTCCATCGGCACCGCATTTCCGCGAAAACGCGTCACCCGGTGATACTCCGGAGACTGATAGAACATGTAACCGCCCGCCGTATGATTGACCACGACGCACAAATCCTTCACGCCGAGATAATTTGTCCACGATACCGGCAGGTCGACGCGGTCAATGACATATTCCCTTTTCTCATTGTCAAAATGTCCGTACTGCATAAAAAATCCCCCTGTCTTACCTTCCTATTTTCATTCCTTCTGAAAATATTATAGTAAGACAGAGGGCGAAATTGTATTGCCACGCATGGCATAATTTGCATATTTCTGTCATTCTAAAACAGAACCTAATCGAGTGCCTTCTCCAGCTCCTCAATCACGATCCGGAGTGCCTTGATCCTGGCGTACTTCTTATCCACAGACTCGAGGATATGCCACGGCGCATAGGTCGTGCTCGTCTTTGTGATCATCTCATTGACTGCCGTCTCATACTGATCCCATTTTTCCCGGTTCCTCCAGTCCTCCTCCGTGATCTTCCACTGCTTTTCCGGCGTGTTCTGCCGCTCGTTAAAGCGCTCCAGCTGCGTATCCTTGTCGATCTGCACCCAGAACTTGATGATGACGGCTCCCCAGTCATGCAGCTCCTTCTCAAATTCATTGATCTCGTTGTACGCGCGCATCCAGTCGTTTTCCGTGCAGAATCCCTCCAGCCGCTCGACCATCACACGTCCGTACCACGAACGGTCAAAAATTGCGATGTGACCGGTCTTTGGCAGTCTCGTCCAGAAGCGCCACAGATAATGCCTTGCCTTCTCATGCGGCTCCGGGCTTGCAATCGGATGCACTTCATACCCCCTCGGATCGAGCGCACTGGTGATCCGCTTGATGTTACCTCCCTTTCCGGCAGCATCCCATCCCTCATAGGCGATGATGACCGGAACCTTCTTGCGGTACAGGCGGTTGTGCAGCTCGCCAAGCCGCTGTTTTAAATGCTTTAACTCCTTGCGGTACGTCTCCTCATCGAGCGTCTTATCGAGCGGTATCTCCGAGAGAAGCGGCATGCGCTCTAACGGGAATACATTCTGCAGAAGCGGAACCGCCATATCACGGTTGTCAAGCGCAATGTCAATTCCCTGCGTCAGCGTCTCAAGCACCTGCAATTCCGTCCACTTCTTCGACTTTGCATCCACAATATACCACGGTGCGGACGGCATATTCGTGCTCTTCAAATAGGAAGAAAACGCATCCATGCACTTCTCGTAGTGACTGTTCTGCCACAGATCCTTTTTTCCCACACGCCAGACGGTGTCCTTTTCATCCGTGAGGCGCTCCATCCGTCTGGTCTGCTCTTTCTTGGAGATATGCAGGAAAAACTTCATCACGAGGTAGCCGTTATCCGTCAGCTGACGTTCAAAACGCCGCACGCTCTCGATGCGCTTTGCATATTTTTCCTCGGAAAGCTCCCCGTGAAGGCGCTCTTCCACCACCTCATCCATCCAGCCGGAATCTAAGAACACAAACTTTCCCGCCTCCGGAATCCGGGTAAAATGGCGGTATAAAAACGGCTTGCGCTCTTCCTCCCCGGTCTTTCTCTCCATGGACTCCACCTTAAAATGGCGCGGGTCAATATTCTCGATGATCTGACCGATGCAGTAGCCTTTTCCCGCCGTTCCCCAGCCTTCCAGCAGCACCAGTACCGGCACTTTCTGCTCCTTGATGAGAAGCTGCTGGGCGGCAAGCTTTTCCCTGGCTGCCGCAAGGCGCATCTTTAATTCCTCTTCCCCGGGTCTTACCGGCTCTTTCCACTCTCTCAGCATAAAAACCTCCGTTCCGCAGACGCAATGCGTCGCATTTTTCTTCTCCTATAACAGCGGTGCAAACAACCGCAGAATACACTGTATGATGCGAAGCCCCATACTCCGCTTTCCCTTATACTGTTCCGTCACCTCGCGCGACACCTCAAATATCTGCGCAAAGTCCTCTCCAATGGCACCGATCGCCCCGCAGCCATGCAACAGCACGCCGTTCTCAAAATGATGGTACAGGCTTCTATAGTCAAAATTGATCGTTCCGACCGTCGCCGTCTCCCCATCACAAAGTGTCTGCTTCTGATGGATAAATCCCGGCGTGTACTCATAGATACGCACGCCGCGCCGCACCAGAGGCGCATAGTAGGAGCGTGTCGTCTGATACACTAACTTCTTATCCGGGATTCCCGGTGTCACAATCCGCACATCAACGCCGCGCTCGGCAGCCAGACACAGTTCCCTCGTCATATCATCGCTGATAATCAGATACGGCGTCGCCGCATAGAAAAAGTGTTTCGCACTCTTGATGAGATTCAAATAAACATCCTCCGCAAAATAGCCGTCCGTCAGGGGGCCGTCCGCATACGGCTGTACAAAACCGGTGTCTGCCGCGCGGTAATCCAGCTTCGGAAAATACGTCTGAAACTCATGGTCCGCCTCCGCCGTGGCATTCCACATCTGAAGAAATGTCACAGTCAGGCTTGCCACCGCATCTCCCGCAAGACGGATTCCGGTATCCTTCCAGACTCCGTACGGGTGCGTGATATTAAAATATTCATCCGCAAGATTGTAGCCGCCCGTGTAGCCGATCTTTCCGTCCACCACCGTAATCTTTCTGTGATCGCGGTTGTTCATGAAAATGTTTAAGACCGGAAGTACCGGATTGAATACCCGGCACTCTACACCGATGGCTTCCATGCGCTTGATAAAGCCCGGATCGATAAAGCCGATACTGCCGACGTCATCGTAAAACAGGCGTACCTCCACCCCGTGTGCCGCTCGCTCGGCAAGCACGTCCTTAATCCTGCCGAACGCCTCCGCTTCCTCGATCGCGTGATATTCCATAAAGATAAAATGTTCTGCCGACGCGAGATCGTGTAGCTGCGCCGCAAGTCCCTCCGCCGCATCCGGGTAAAATGTCACATCGGTATTCCGGTACACCGGATAATGCCCAAACCGCTTGATATAGCGGCACTGGTTCGCCACCGCAAAATCCTGCTCCTCCAGCCGCTCAAGCACTGCCTCATCCTGGGGAATCTGCTCAAACAGCACCGGTTCAATCGTCTCAAAGCGTCTGCGCATCGCCTTTGCGACCACATTCTTGTGTCCAAACACCAGATATATGCAGAGCCCCAGCACCGGAAACGCCAGAATCAGAATAATCCAGGGCATTTTAAACGCAGCGTTCTCGTGCTTGGCGTAAATGCTTAACGCCACAAGAAATGCTCCTACACTAAAGCATAAACTGATTGCCGTAGAATATGCATTCAACCGCAAAAACAGCAACAAAATCCACAAAACCTGCAAAAGCAGGGATAATCCCACAAACACAAGTCTTCCCACACTGTTTTTCACATTAGACTTCTGTTCCGTCCGCATCTTCTGTCTCTTCATTCCGCATCCTCTCCTTATCATATCAAAAAAGCTTTCATCTGCAAACCCGGATGAAAGCTCTTTTTTATTCTTATATTGATTTTCTTTTGTAACGCCATCCTAAGCCTCTGCAGACAGCTGTAATCTCGCCGTAATCTCCCGCACTTCTTTCATAATCGCGGCATACATTTCATACTCAAGTCCAACCGGCGACATATGCGGACATTCCTGCTTCATCCGATAGGCCTGTCTTAACAGGCTGCGTTTGTTCTCCTCAAGCTCCCAGATCTGCTCTCTGCTCATAACTTCTCCACTTTCCGCACACCGGCGTCCCCCGCCTTCTTCTGTGCTATTCTCTTCTTGGTGTATATATCTTGTACACACACCTCTACCATCATAGCATATATAGTGGAAAATGCATCAGGAAGTTGTTCGGCATTTTTACCAAATTTTGTGACCGGATTTGAGGACTTTGCCTATTTACAAAACAGCTTTTATCTATTTCTCACAACTGCATCAGCATTTCAAGAGCCTGCTTTTTCATGATACAAATTCCCTGCTCTCTGATATGTGCAATGTGCCCCTGATCGGAGTAATGCGCATCGTCATACTCGATCGTTCCGAACGCAAATGGACGCATCTCCTCCTTGGCAAATCCCGTAAAATCCAGAATCAGATAGTACGCGCCGTCCATCTTGTAGAGACTGCTCTTTGGAATCTTCCCGCGAAAAGCAAGCAGGCTCATCCTGCGCATATTCTCAAAGGAAGAAAAGCGCAGTGCACAGATCATCGGGTCGGTGCGCTTATGCGTTCCCGCAGCGGCTGCCGTATCCGCTGTATCTGCTGCGGCCTGTGCGTTCCCCTCCTCTGCCTTGGCCGTTTTCCCTGATGCAGCGTCCGGATCCAGCTGGCTGATCATATGACTGACCGTATTCACCAGATCCCTCAGTGACACCTCTTTGTCTGCGCCAAAAGTGATCGCCATACTATGATCCTGCAAAAGCTCCGCCTTCACCATCGGAGAGATTCCCTCCATCTGAATATGTTCCTGTTCCTCGACGAGTTCTAAGACAGTATGCATGAATTCCTGCGTGATCTCGCTGTTCGCAATGATCTCATCAATATCGTATCCGAGACTCTCGATCTCCTGTTCCGTCAGTGCACAGCGGATTTTGTTATCACCGATATGTTCTATTTCCATAAATGATCAATCCCATCTATTGTAAAATGTTGTTTTTAAGTGATACCATTATCCTATTTTTTGCACTATTTGTAAAGTGGCAATCCTTAGAATACCTTTTTTTGCATAATGCGGACACTGCCCGCAAAGGATACCGCCAATGTGGCCAGGAAAACCAGAAACACTACCGCAGTCACGGCCGCAGGATTTAACTGCGCAGACCACCTCAGCCCTCCCGCAAAATTCTCCGGCAGAAGCTTCCTTGCTGCAATTGCAGCCCCAAGCACCGCAAACCCCAGAATCATGGTTGCTGTCCTGCTTTTTTCCATACCGTATTTCAGGCTGACCGGAAGCATGACTGCCAGAAAAATTGTCATCTCTAATAAAATAAGGAACATGGGCATCAGCCATTCTAAAAGAGACACCACATCTCCCCGGATATAATCTGCCACAAAACCGGCCGCTGCGGAAACTGCCCAGAAACCACCGCCGCAAAGCATCATAAATACATATTTTTCCAGCACATAATCTTTTCTGGTCACCGGAAGCGTGAACAGAAACAGATAGCCGTGATCAAATTCGTCATACGAGATCGTGTTTACTGTAAAAAGCATGCCGAACATGGTACAATATCCCACAATGATCTGCGCTGGCTGACCGCTGCAAAGAAAAATGAGCGCAATCAGAATGATAATCGTAAAATACCGCTTCTGCCCTGCCAGAATCCGAAAATCCTTCGTCAATAATCCTTTCATAGCTTCTCCCCCCTCGCTGTCAAAATCAGAATATCATCAATGCTGCCTTTTTCCATCACAAGATCCGGGTAATTTTCCTGATAATACCGGCGCTCGTTCGTCAGCAGGCGATAACCGTACGCTTCACGCATTCCGGCAAGCAGATATCTACGGTCCAGCGCCTGATACTGCCGCTCATCCACTTTTAAGATACCATATGAATCCAGAAGAACATCCGTCTCCCCGTGAAGCACAATCCTACCCCGGTCAATCATATAGATATCATCGCAGAACTTTTCCAGATCGCTGGAGATGTGGGAGGATATCAGCACAGATCTCGGTGCTCCGCCGGTTCCCTCCGAATCCAGATATTCCTGCAGTTCTTCAAGCATCGCCTCTCTGGACATCACATCGAGTCCCAGCGTCGGTTCGTCCAGAATCAGCAGGTCAGCGTCATGTGACATCGCAATCAGCAATTTCAGCTTTGCCTGCATCCCGGTAGAAAAATCTTTGATTTTTTTGTTCGCCGGAAGTTCATACCGCTGACATTTTTCCAGGAACCTGGCCTCATCAAATCTGGTATACAGATTCCGCAGAATGGCGGTAACATCCCGGACGGTAAGGAACTGGCTGAAGCCCGAATCCGCAAGGGATACCCCGATCCGCTCCCGGTCTTTTACAGTCAGTTCTGTATATGGTTTTCCGAAGATCCTTATCTCACCCGTCTCCGGCGGCACCAGCCCCAGCAGAATCTGAAATGTCGTCGTTTTTCCCGCTCCGTTCGCCCCGACAAATCCGGTTGCCATCCCAGGCTGCACTTCCATGGAGCAGTCCAGTTGAAACGACCCGTATGCCTTTGTTACTTTATTCAGTTGCACCATCCCATCATTCATATGATTCTCCATTCCTGTGATTGCACTCCTATGCTTCCAAAAACAATTCCAGAACCGCCCGCAGTTCTTCGTCGCTCATGCCATACGCCCGCGCCTTCGCCACCAGCTGTTCCATCCGCTGCTCGATCTCTCTTTTCTGTTCTTCCGCAAGCAGTGACGGATTCACCCCGAGCACAAAGCTGCCCTTGCCATGCACCGTTGCGATCAGCTGTTCCTCCTCCAGGGCATCATATGCCTTTTTTACGGTGAGAGCGCTCACCTTAAGATCCTTTGCAAGCATTCTCACACTGTCAAGTGGCGCTCCCTCCCGCAGGGTTCCCTGCAGGATCTGTTTTTTTATCTGCTCTACGATCTGCTCATAGATCGGCTGCATCGATGTGTGATCCACAATTATCTTCATTTTCTTTGTATTCTCCTCCACCTCTGCGCAGTATGTAGGTTTTCCTTCGACAAACAGTATATAACAGTATAGAACTGTTGTCAACTGTTATATACTGTTTATTACAAAACAATGGTTGCTTTTATATAAAAAATCCCGGTCTTAAGACAGAACTGTCATTCTCTGTCCGCGAACCGGGATTTCCTCTCTCATCGTTCCTTTTTATCTCTTGTTCCTTTTTATCTCTTTATAGGGTTATCAGTCAATTCTGATATTTCTCACATCAAAAGCTTATTGTTTCTTAATTGCATCCATCTCATTCGTCCAATGCCAGAAATGCATCTTTTATTGCAGACACGTCCTCGTCGAAGCCCATAACATATAAAATCACATCCCCTATACTCTCCACCGCAACACTCTCCGCCTCCACGCAGATCCATTTTGCAGGATTGGCATTGTCCAAAAGCGTCTGTTTTGCCTTCGGCACATCGGTTCCGTCCGGCACGCGCAGCACAACACACTGATACGCCACCGATGTCATCATCGGCGCAGAATACGCAGAATCGGTATAAGTGATCTCATCTGTCCCCAGCACATACTCTTCCATATCCGC
>OHYO01000796.1_pt1 | contig 12233 bp, 10 predicted proteins | sample 1580291 | NCBI WGS metagenome assembly OHYO01 (sample SAMEA3882526, study PRJEB24775) | human gut metagenome | biome: human-associated habitat; feature: intestine environment; material: feces | place: Netherlands | collected 2009/2010
CCGTTTATATAGTGTTTTATTTGTTTTTGTTTACGATTCTGCTCTCATACTCGCCTGTTGCGATATCAATATATCTGACAAAAAGTGATACCTTATTGTCTTCGTTTAGGTTCTCCCATACCATATCGGTAAACTCATCGATATCTCCGTCGATGTCTACCCATGTAGGCTCACCCTCAAAGCTTGGCAGCGGATTGCCATCACCCATATATGTATGGATAAAATGTCCCTCTCCCGCAACCGGTGCTGAGTATGCAAATGTATATCTGTTGCATGCATCAGGATTGCCGTTATTGCTCTTTAAGATTGACATAGCGTAGTTGAACTCGCCATTGTCAATATGCATGATTCCTGAAATTCTTGGTGTATAATTAGGAGCGTCAGGCTCAAACTCTCTTGTCCTTAATGCCTGCTCAAATGTCTGCTGTTTATCCATTAATTCATAGATCGTATCAGTCTGATCTCCGTTTGTGACGATGGTCTTATTTCCTAATACACGCACCGGTGCATAGATGATCAGGCTTGGATCACTCAGCTTCGATGGGTCAAATGCTTCTGTACGGATGCCTTCCCCTTCTGTCACAAAGACACGGTTACGGCTGTTCTCGCTTCTTCCCATGATAAAATAAGCGGTTACTGCATATTTTCCATTTGGTGACTTACCGATGATAATCCCACGTCCAGGATAAGAATTGTTCTGTAATTCTTTTTCGATTAATCTCATTTCCATGAATATAGTCCTCCTATTTGTGATTGCCCGCAAAGCGTGGCATTTAGATGCTCTAACTTTTTCTATCTTAACATGAAATAAGACTCCTTTTCAATGAAAGGAGCCTTATTAGTAGTATTAAATTATTTACTTAATTCTATTAGCCACTCTTATAAATAGATTTTATAAAATCTTTGCGTACTCTGCTACCTCCGGAAGACTTTGTGCCACACCCGATAAAAGCGGCATGATCTCCTCTTCCGGCTGTGTCAGATCGGGTACCATAATGACCTTTAATCCTGCTGCATGAGCAGAACGGACTCCGATCGGAGAATCCTCTACTGCAATACACTTTGAGGGTTCTTTTTCTAACTGCCTGCATGCCTCTAAATAGACATCCGGCATTGGCTTACCGTTTTTGACATTGGATACGCTCAAGATCCGGTCAAACTTTTCTAAAACGCCAATCTGTGACAGATAAGAACTTGCGCGTTCGATATCCGTTGCCGTTGCAACTGCCGTCTGTAACCCTTCTCTTTTTAAAACAGCTAAAACCTCATCCACGCCCGGCTTTTTCTCTATGCCCCGATTTTCTAAAATTTCACGGAGCCGTCTTCTGCGTTCTGCATGGAAATATTCAAAGTCAAAATCCGCACCGTATTTTTCTAACAGCATCGGTTTGGAAAATTTCCGGTTCAGGCTTCGCATGGATAAAAAGACTTCTCTTGGAATCTCGTACCCCATCTCTTTTGTGATGTCCATCCCAAGCTGTATGTAATATTTCTCGGTGTCGATCAACACACCATCCATATCCAAAATAACTGCTTTGATCATGTTAGTTCTTAAAGCTGTGGATCGGAGCCGGAATTCTTCCGCCACGGTTTACAAATGCATCACAGGAATATTTGTTGACCGGCATGATCGGCGCATAACCGAACAGACCACCAAACTCTACGGTATCGCCAACGCCTTTTCCAATTACCGGGATCAGACGTGCAGCTGTTGTCTTCTGGTTTACCATACCAAGTGCCATCTCGTCTGCGATCATACCGGAGATCGTGGTTGCCTTGGTATCTCCCGGAATTGCGATCATATCAAGTCCTACGGAACATACGCAGGTCATTGCCTCTAATTTTTCTAAGGATAACGCTCCTGCCGTTACCGCGTCGATCATTCCCTGATCCTCGCTGACCGGAATAAACGCACCGCTTAAACCGCCAACGTAAGAGGATGCCATGACACCACCTTTTTTTACCTGGTCATTCAAAAGTGCAAGTGCCGCTGTCGTTCCCGGTGCTCCTGCATACTCTAAACCGATCTCCTCTAAGATCTCTGCAACGGAATCTCCGATTGCCGGTGTCGGTGCTAAGGACAGATCGATGATTCCAAACGGGATTCCTAATTTTCTGGAAGCCTCCTGTGCTACAAGCTGGCCGACTCTGGTAACTTTAAATGCTGTCTTTTTGATCGTTTCACAAAGCACTTCAAAATTCTCGCCACGCACTTTTTCTAATGCCGTCTTAACAACTCCAGGTCCTGATACACCGACATTGATGATCGCGTCTGCCTCGGTCACTCCATGGAATGCTCCTGCCATAAACGGGTTATCATCAGGTGCATTGCAAAGCACTACTAATTTGGCACATCCTAAGGAATCATTCTCCTTCGTATATTCTGCTGCCTGTAAAATGACATCTCCCATCAGTCTGACGGCATCCATGTTGATCCCGGTCTTTGTGGAACCGACATTAACGGAACTGCAGATATATTCTGTCTCGGCAAGTGCCTGTGGGATAGAACGGATCAACAGCTCATCACTTTTTGTCATTCCTTTAGAAACCAATGCAGAATAACCACCGATGAAGTTTACCCCTACCTCGCGGGCTGCATCATCGAGTGTTTTTGCGATCGTCACATAGTCTTCCGGTGTCTTACATGCAGAAGCACCAATCAAAGAAATCGGTGTGATCGAGATTCTTTTATTTACGATCGGAATACAGTATTTGTTTTCGATCTCTTTTCCTACTTTCACAAGGTCTTTTGCAACCGTTGTGATCTTACGGTAGATATTTTCATTGACCTTTGCTAAATCCGTATCAATACAATCGAGCAGACTGATACCTAACGTAATGGTACGCACGTCTAAATTCTCATGCTCGATCATCTTATTTGTTTCATTTACTTCCCATATATTGATCATGGTATCTCTCCTTAGATTCTGTGCATTTTTTCAAAAATTTCTTCTCTCTGGCATTTGATATCAACGCCAATCTCTTCTCCGATCTGTGCTAACTCTTTTGAGATGTCGGCAAATGGTTTTTCTGTTCCACTCAGATCTACGATCATCATCATGTTAAAAAATCCCTGCACGATGGTCTGTGAGATATCCATAACGTTTACACGGTTGTTTGCAAGATAGGTGCAGACTTTTGCAATAATACCTACGGTGTCTTTTCCTACTACTGTGATAATTGTCTTATTTGCTGATGTTTCCATTTTTGATTTCCTCTCTGTTTTTTTCTAAACACATAGCATTGGCATCGGTTCATTGCGTTTTGCCACATATATCGGGAAATCATTTCCCTTATATGGATTTTCTCCTAATGTGACTTCCTGACGCACGGTCTCATATGCCAGCTCTGCATAATTATTTTCTTTACTTAAATGCCCTAAAATTACGGCTTTCATATCATCATGGAGCAGTTCTCCTAAAAGCTGCCCGGACACTTCATTCGAAAGATGCCCCCGCTCGCCTAATATCCTTCGTTTTAACGGATAAGGATAGCTCCCGGCTTCTAACATGCGCACATCGTGATTTGCCTCTAACAGTAAAATGTCCAGCCCCTGCAATTTTTCAATTAAATAATCATCGTAGATACCTAAATCCGTGATAATGGCGATCTTATGATTTTCATTTTTTAAAATATAGGCAACCGGATCTGCCGCATCGTGCGAAATGCGTACCGGATGCACGACGATCTCTCCGATCGTAATATCCATATCCGGCTCTAAGACACGGTACAAAGACGGGTCTATCTTCCCAACAGAAGGCGTATTGGCAATCGCCTCTAACGTTCCCTTCGTCCCATAGATCGGAAGTCCATATCTTCTTGCAATGACTCCTAAACCACTGATGTGGTCAGAATGTTCATGCGTGATCAGGATTCCTTCCATCTCTGCTGTTTTCAATCCCACGGAGTTCAGCCCCGCTTCAATTCTCTTTCCACTAATTCCGGCATCAATCATCAAATGACAATTCTGTGTTCCCGCACAGATACAGTTGCCACTGCTGCCGCTTGCTATACTACATATTTCCATCAGTTATTCTCTTCCCAATAAATGTCCACGACATCGCCATCTTTTAGTGGTGCCGTATACTCTGTGTTCTGTCCGTTCAGATGTGTGACGATATTCCGTCCTCTCGAATCATTCAGATTAAACTCTATATAGTCAAATACATCTACATAAATGTATTCTGCTTTTCCACTCATAAAGATCGGCTCTTTATTTACGATGACCTGAATGCCTGCCGGTTCTTCTTTCTCTTCCTTTACCGGCTCTTCCGGTATGGCTGCCGGTTCGCTTTCCGTCTGTGTTCCCTCGGATGCTGCTTCTGTTTCTTTTCCGCTTTCAGAAACTGCCGGTTCCTCCGGTGCAGCCTCGTCCTGTGCAAGATCCTCAATATGTGTTCTGGTCTCTACCACCGTCCACTCTACGGAAAAATTCTCATAGACTAACGTTGCCATATCTGCATCCCGGTTATTTACTAAAATCTCCTGATCTAAATCCAGTTCCACATCCATGAACTCCACAAGCTGTCCTATCGTATAATAATTGCGCAGCTCGATCCTGTCACCCTCCTGTATCCGGTAAGATGGCGGCTCTAAGACACCGTTGACCTCTACAAACCGTGGGCAGATTACAGTCTTTTTATTGACCTCAAATACGATCGTAGACTCTGTATATTCTTCTAACTGTTCTACCGTACCTGCTGCATCTTCTCCGATCGTAGACGGTTCAATGACGATCTCACAGTTTGCCTCTAACGGAGTATTGATATTAACGACCTTTCCATTCATACGCACGATCGCAGATTCTCCGCTCTGTCCCCTTAAGATCCTCGGTCTTCCATTGACCATGAAATTCACTTCTTTTCCTCTTCTTGGGAAAAGCTGGTCATTTGGGAATCCTGCCTGCATTGCCGCATCCACAATGGTCAGCTTACTGTTGTCATACAGCTTCATTCGTTCTCCGTTAAAATGGATCATAATAAAGTTATTTTTCTGGTCATAGTAATTCAGGCAGATACCGATCGGTGTTACTAACAACGGATCTTTCTGGATATCGGTCTGCTCAAAATGTACTTCCTGTAATACTTCTTCTCCACGAAGTGCCACACGCTCATGCGGAAGTCCTAATTTGTCCGCTAACATCTCCGTAAAACCGTGAATCTTTCCGCCACCGCCGACTACGAAAGTCGCACTGACCGATTTGTCCCCGTTTAATGCCTTGATCTTCTCTGCGACAGAGGTTGTGATCCGGTCTACTAATTCCTCTGTGATATCCCATACCTCCTTTGCCGGGATCGTATGAGAAATACTCATGATATCCTTAAATTCTATCTCTTTTTCAGAACCGGAGCCTAACTTAATATGTTCTGCGGTCTTGAAATCCACCAGATAATGCTGTACTAACATTTCCGTAATCTCATCACCTGCAAACGGGATCATTCCATAGGCAATGATACTGCCGTCTCTGGTAATGGAAATATCGGACGTTCCCGCACCCACATCGACTAATGCAATGTTCAGCATACGGAATGCCTCCGGGATCGCTACATTGATCGCAGCAATCGGCTCTAAGGTCATATTCGCAACTTCTAATCCTGCTAAGTTGCAGGCAGAATACAGTCCGTCCACAACATCTTCCGGTAAAAATGTTACGATGATGTCCTCTGAAATACGCTCTGCCTTATGCCCCTCTAAATTAGAAAAAATATCCTCGTTTAAATAATATTTTACAACGGAATAACCGACACAGTAGAATTTGAACTTTGTGTCATTCTCTTCTTTTAAAATGCCGGATGCTTTTTCAATTCCCAACAGATCCAGCGTATGTATATCTTCCCTTGTAACGACCGTCTCTTCGTCGTATTCATACTCTACCGTTGTGGTCACTGTTTTTAACACACGACCTGCGGCAGCAATACAGACTTCCGTAAGCGGTGCTCCGATCTGTTCTTCTAACTGCTGCTTTACTGCTTCAATGGTCTTCGCAACTCTTCCAATGTCGTGGATCTGACCGTCTAGCATTGCACGGGTCTCATGCTCTTTCATGTACTGTGCAACTACGATAAATTCCGTACCCTCTTTGTATCCGACGGTTCCAACAACATTTCTCGTTCCGATATCCAATCCAAATACCAATGGTTCCATCTTATTTCTCCTCATTAAAAATCTTTACAAGTTGTAAATTTGTATCTTCTACGCTTCCATTGTTATCAATGACTTTCACACAATGTCGGCGGTATTCCTCCTCAGTGAGCTGGCTTGCAAATATCCCATCTATTTTTTCATCGGAATATCCGCGGTTTTCGCGAAGCCGCTCCCTACGATTTTCTTCACTGGTATAAATATACCATAACTCATCACAGATTTCATCATAATGCTCTTCAATTAAAAGAGCTGCCTCTAAGATCAGAAAATCCAGTGCCCCTTTTGTCTTTTCTTCTTCATAGACTTCTAAGATATATTCCCGGACTGCCGGATGTACGATTCCGTTCATCTGCTCTCTTTTTGTTTCATCCGAAAAAATGACCTGTGCCATCTTCAGACGGTCAAAGCTGCCATCCGGTAAAAAAATATCCTCTGCTCCAAATGCTTCCTTTATTGTATCATAACATTTTGTTCCCGGCATCATCAAATCATGGGCAATCTCATCCGCAAGCATTACTTTTGCATTATAATGTTCTGCGATATATTCTAATATTGCGGATTTCCCGGCTCCGACACCGCCTGTAATTCCAATAAATTTCATCCTATTTTGCCTCGTACCAGTTCTTTCCTGTGTGGGTGTCAATCTCAAGTTCTACTGACAGATCTGCTGCACCCTTCATTTCTTCATCTAAAATCTTCTTTACTTCGTCCACTTCATCCGGTGCCGCCTCGATCAGTAACTCATCATGCACCTGTAACAACAGTCTGGATTTTAATCCTTCGTCGATCAATCTTCTGTGCACACGGTTCATGGCAATTTTAATGATATCGGCTGCCGTTCCCTGGATCGGAGCATTCATGGCAATCCTCTCTCCAAAAGAACGCTGCATGAAGTTCGAGGATGAGATTTCCGGCAAGGGCCGCCTTCTGCCAAACATCGTGACGGAATACCCATCTTTCTTTGCCTTTTCCACACATCCGTCTAAAAATTCTTTGATCTTCGGATAGCTTTCAAAATATCTTTCGATATATTCCTGTGCTTCTTTTTTACTGATGCTTAAATCCTGACTTAAGCCAAAGGAGCTGATTCCATAAACGATCCCAAAGTTGACTGCCTTTGCATTTCTTCTCTGTAAATCCGTTACTTCCTCAAATGGGGTATGGAATACCTGCGATGCGGTCATGCGGTGGATATCCTGTGCCTCCCGATATGCCTGTATCAGCATTTCATCTCCTGACATATGGGCTAAGATACGAAGTTCGATCTGGGAATAATCGGCATCGACAAAGACATATCCGTCTTTTGGTAAAAATACCTTACGGATCATCCGTCCTAATTCCATTCGGATCGGAATGTTCTGTAAGTTCGGATCTGTACTGCTCAATCTTCCGGTTGCTGTGACGGTCTGCTGGAAATTCGTATGAATCCTTCCGTCCTCTTCTATAAAATTCGCAAGTCCGTCTGCATAGGTGGACTTTAATTTTGCAAGCTGGCGATATTCTAAAATTTTAGATACTAATGGATATTCCACTGCTAATTTTTCTAAGACATCCGCTGCCGTGGAGTAACCGGTCTTTGTCTTTTTTCCATATGGCATCTCTAATTTTTCAAACAGAATATGACCTAACTGTTTTGGGGAGTTGATGTTAAAGGTCTCTCCCGCTCCCTCATAGATTTCTTTTTCTAAGACTGCGATCTGGGCAGCTAATTCTTCGCCATATCGTTTCAACTCTTCTGCATCCACATGAACACCCTCTTTTTCCATATCGGAAAGTGTATATACCAGTGGCAGTTCTATCGTATCGTAGAGCGTCTGCATTCCTGTATTGTTCAGTTCTTCTAACAGTCTGTCTCTGGTCTTCCACGGAATATATGCCATATAACAGATATATTTTAAGAATGCTTCCGGCTTTGCCTGCTTTGCCTTGACCGGACTTTCTTTTCCTAAGAGGTCTGTTTTCGATGGGATCATTAGACCGGCATAATCTTTTGCCAAATCCTCATAAGGATAGTCGTTTTTCAATGGATTTAACAGATAGGCTGCTACGGAAGCATCAAAATAGCGGTCATTTTCCGGTAACGGCAGTGTATTTAAGGTCTCTTTTAAGTCCATGACGGATACTTTTGTCTGTCCACCGGATAATTCCCGTATTTCCTCTAATAGTTCTTCGGCACTTACTTCTGTTCCCGCAGACAGATAATAGATATCTTCTTCGGAAAAGGCAATGGACATTCCTTCAATGACCTGCTGTTCTTTTGGCTGTTCAAAAAGGCTTAACTGCTCTGTGATGATGCCTTCTCCCGGTAATAAACAGCATCCGATATGTCCTGCTTTTTTTGCCTTTTTAAAAATATCTGAAATCTGCTTCTTGTCCGTTACAAAGGTAAAATGCTCTTCTGCAAGATTCTTTGGTGCATCAATGTCAAACCTTGACAACATATTTTTAAATTCTAAACGTTTACACATCAAATAGGCTTCCTCGGTAAACAGATTGTCTAACTTTGCGTCTTCTAAGGAATACTCAATTGGTGCATGGATCTCAATCGTTGCTAATTCTTTGCTCATCTGTGCCATGTCATAATGCTCTGACAGATTCTGTTTTGCCCGGTTCGGTTTGATCTCCTCTAAATGGTCATGGGCATTTTCAATGCTTCCATAGGATACGATCAGGGCGGTTGCCGTCTTTTCGCCGATTCCCGGAACACCCGGTATATTATCCGCGGAATCTCCCATCAGGGCTTTGACATCTATAAACTGCAACGGTGTAACCTGATATTTTTCTACCACATCTTTTGCTAAATAATCCTCGATCTCTGTTCCGGTACGTTTGGTCTTTGGAATACGGATCTTGATATGGTCACTGGCTAACTGTAGCAGATCACGGTCTCCTGATACGATAGAAACTTCTAACCCCTGTGCTTCACTCTGCTTTGCGATCGTGCCAAGCAGATCATCGGCTTCATAACCTTCTTTCTCTACAATGGTAACTCCCATAGCCGTCAGCATTTCTTTCATTAAAGGTACCTGCTGTCTGAGTTCCTCTGCCATCGGTTTTCTCGTTCCCTTATAGGCATCATACATCTTATGACGGAAAGTCGGTGCATGTACATCAAAAGCAACCGTCAGATAATCCGGCTGTTCTTCGTCTAATATCTTAAATAAAATATTTAAAAATCCATAGACCGCATTTGTATGAAGTCCCTCGGAATTGGTCAGATCCGGTATTCCAAAAAATGCCCGGTTCAATATGCTGTGTCCGTCTACTAATACTAACTTTCCGTCCATGATGCTCTCTTTCTAAGGGCAGAAAGTTCTGCCCTTTTTCATTTTTTTATATTGGTCTTGTATAGGTCTTTAACCATTCTCTTTCTTCGTCGGTCAGATATGGGGATACTTTTTCATAGACCATCTGATGATATTCGTTCAGTTCCCTGCGCTCTTTTGCACTCATCTCCTCCGGGAGAATCGCATCTAAGTCGATCGGAACATAGGTAATGTTCTCAAAACGCATGAACTGTCCATATTCATTCTTCTCATCTTTTACACAGATTAATTCATTTTCGGTGCGGATACCGTATTTTCCTTCGATATAGACACCCGGTTCATCTGTGGTGATCATGCCTTCTTCTAACTTGCCGCTGTCGTTTCTCTCCGGAACGATCTTCCACCGGAAACCGTTTGGTCCTTCATGTACATTTAAAATGTGTCCGACACCGTGTCCGGTTCCGCAACGGTAATCAATGCCTAAATCCCAGAGTGGTCCGCGTGCTAAGATATCAAGATTGATCCCACAGCATCCATACAGGAATTTTGCATTTGCAAGATTCATATTAGAACGGCAGACTGCCGTAAAATGCTGCTTTTCTTCGTCGGTCAGTGCTCCGAGCGCAAAAGTTCTTGTAATATCCGTCGTTCCCTCTAAATAGTGTCCGCCGGAATCTACTAATAAGAATCCCTCCGGCTTTAACACTGCATTACTTTCCTTTGTAGCAGAATAGTGCATCATCGCTCCGTGTGGTCCATAGGCACTGATCGTATCAAAGCTCAGATCTAAGTAGTGCTCCTGCTCTTTTCTGCGTTCCTCTAAATAGTCCGATGCAGAGATCTCACTGATCTCCATCTTACCGATGTTTGTCTTTAACCAGTACATGAATTTTGTGATGGCTACGGCATCTTTTAAATGAGCTTCTCTGGTATTTTTCAATTCTGTCTCATTTTTAACCGCTTTTAGCATCAGACTCGGATTTTCGCCCTCTAATACTTCTGCATGCTCTCTGATACACTCTGCGATCCGGTAATTCGTCTCTTCCGCACTGATCAGCACTTTGACCTTCTGAAGATTCTGTGCATAAGTATAGATGTCTTCATATGGGCGGATCGTCACATGGTTCTTCTCTAAATAGTCCTGTACCTCTTTGTCTAAGATCTGTGGATTGACAAAAAGAAGTATCTGCTCTTTTTCAATGCTGACAAAGGATAAAAATACCGGCACATGGTCAATATCTCCGCCACGCAGATTTAACAGCCATGCAATATCATAAAGGCTTGATAAAATATGGATGTCGGCTCCTTCTTTTTGCATTTTGGTGCGGACATCGGCAATCTTATCTGCCATGCTTCTTCCTGCATAGGCATCCTCTAAGATCCAGACTTTGTTTGCCGGAAGTTGCGGTCTGTCCTTCCAGATATTTCCGACTAAGTCCTCTTTGACATAGAGAGCCGCTTTTTTCTCCTCTGCCATTTTTGCATATTTTTCTCCACTCTTTGCATCCATGACCCTTCCGTCAAATCCGATGCAGGAGCCTTCTGTCAAATGGTCTTTGACATACTCTTCTACTTTTGGCACCCCTTCCTCGCCCATCTTAAAGAGCTTGACGGTACTGCCTTCTAACTGTTTTTCTGCCTGGATAAAATAACGTCCGTCTGTCCATACACCGGCTTCCTCTAAAGTGATCACCGCCGTACCAGCAGATCCTGTGAAACCTGTGATATAAGCACGACACTTATAGTGTTCTCCGACATACTCGGAAATATGATCATCGGAAGTCGGAACGACATAGACCATGATCCCCTTTTCCTGCATCAGGCGGCGCAGAGCACGCAGTCTTTCATTGATGACCTGTGGATCGATTTTTTTGCTCATAATACATACATCTCCTTTTCTATTGCACTAGGCAAACATGACACTTCTGCCATGTTCCACTCATAAAATCTAACTGATGTATTATACCACAACTAAGCCGCCTCTTCCATAAATTCGTAGTAATCCGCCTCACTTGCAAATAAAATGTATTCCCCATCTACATATCCCATAAATCCGCTTCCTACTGTGTATCCTTTCATTGTGCTGCCTCCTCTTTTCGATCAACCTGTCTTTTTTGTTGACCTTAGAGTAGCACATAGCATGTACCATTATTGTCTCATTGCATATAGTATTTTATTTTCCAAAGTTCCGTTTAAAATCCAAATATGATATGATGCTTGCAGAAAAGGAGATCACGACATATGCATGTTTTATTGTTTTTTATAGGAATCCTATTTTGTATCTGGTTTCTCATGCCCTTTTTTACCAAAAGAATCTTAAATCCCGGCAATGTGACCGGACTTATCTTTTCCGTCCTGCTGATGATTTACGGGATTTTTCCAAGGCAGATCCGGCAGGGCATGACCGCGGCGCTCGCGCAGCCCGGATTTTCTCGCCTGCTCTGCGCCCTTTTTCTCGCCCTGCTTGCTCTTACCTGCCTTCTGTTTCTTATCAATGCCTGCCGCATCTTATCCGCCATAAAGGCACATCCCCGGCAGTCATGCACGCTCATTGTTTTAGGCTGCAAGGTCTACGGCACAAAGGCAAGCCTTATGCTAGAAGAACGCATGGATGCCGCCATCGCCTATCTGCGTGCCAATCCGGACAGCAAATGTATTGTTTCCGGCGGCAAGGGGGAGGATGAAGGCATTTCCGAGGCTGCCTGTATGCAGCAATATCTGATCTGTCATGGCATCCCCAAAAGCCGTATTTTTATGGAGGACCGGTCACGGACCACGCAGGAAAATCTCTTGTTTTCCTCAGCCATCATAAAAAAACAAGGG
>OHYO01000801.1_pt1 | contig 12192 bp, 7 predicted proteins | sample 1580291 | NCBI WGS metagenome assembly OHYO01 (sample SAMEA3882526, study PRJEB24775) | human gut metagenome | biome: human-associated habitat; feature: intestine environment; material: feces | place: Netherlands | collected 2009/2010
CCGAACGTGTGCGCGACGAACTGGTCAAGCTGCTGCTGTCCGATCGCCCGCGCGCCGGCATCGAAGCGTTGGTCGATTCCGGTCTTGCCGACATCGTGCTGCCGGAAATTCCCGCGCTGCAGCTGGAAATCGACGAGCACCATCGCCATAAGGACGTGTTCGAACACACCATGATCGTCATCGAACGCGCCGTCGCCCTCGAAACCGGTCCCGACGGTCCGGTGCCGGCCCCGGACCTGACGCTGCGTCTGGCGGCTCTGCTGCACGACATCGGCAAGCCGAAGACCCGTCGTTTCGAAGCGGGCGGCAAGGTGAGCTTCCACCGTCATGACGCCGTCGGCGCGAAGATGACACGCAAGCGTTTGAAGGCACTGCATTTCGACCACCACATGGTCGAGGACGTCAGCGAGCTGGTCAACCTGCATCTGCGCTTCCACGGCTACGTGGAGGAGCCGTGGACGGATTCCGCGGTCCGCCGCTACGTCAAGGACGCTGGCCCGCTGTACGAGCGTCTGAACCGCCTTACGCGCGCCGACACGACCACGCAGAACAAGCGCAAGGCCATGATGTTCTCGGCGGCCATGGACGAGATGGAACAGCGTGTGCGCGACCTGAAAGAAAAGGAAGACTTCGACGCGATCCGTCCTGACCTCAACGGCGACGAGATCATGCAGCTGCTAAGCATCGAACCAGGCCCGATGGTCGGCAAGGCGTACAAGCACATGCTGGAATACCGCCTCGATAACGGTCCGGTGGAGCGTGACGTGGCCGTTGCCGAGCTGGAACGCTGGTACAAGGAGCAGGGCGAATAGCGATTGACATGCGGTGGTTTCGCCGCATGCATGGAACAGTGTGCTTGGAACAGCTCGAATACGAAAACCCGCGTTCCCGATTGGGGGAGCGCGGGTTTTTCATATTGCCTATATCGATTTCGATTGGCGGTCAGCTTTGCGGATTCACCGCATCATGTTCGGGCGCCTTGGGCAGGTCGGTCATCTTGTCCACCGCGACGCAGCCCTGGATGCCGGTGATCGCCTTGCCTGCGGCGGGAACCTTCTTCGTATCCTGCAGATTGTCGAATGTGGCGCCCACGATGACGTCGATCAGCTGGTCCTGACGGTCGTCCATAACCAGCATGGCATCGGTGAAATTGCTTGCCACGGTGTACGCCTGATTCACGCCGTTCTTGCCGAAGACGATCATCGTGCGATCCACCTTCTTGGTGTAGTTGTCCGGCGTCTGGGGGTTGAACTCGCGGTTCTGCAACGCGTCGCTCACCGCCTTGGCGAAGCCGGAGAACTTCGTGCCGTTGAGCACACGCAGCGTGATGTTGCGATTCTCCACATACTTGGCCTTGTTGCCGTCGGCTTCCTTGATGGGGCACGGTGCCTGCTGGCCGTAATTCGGCTGTACGGCGGCCGACTTGACGTTGCCCAGGCCTCCGACATGGAAAAAGAACAGCAGGGACACCACCATGGCGACCACCATGACGGCTCCGACGATGCTGAACACCGTCTTCTGACGGCGGCGAATGTACTCTTTGCGCGCGGCGCGCTCGTCGTTAGCCTGGGTCATTTACGAATTCCTTTTGAACAAACCAATTGCCATCAACTTTACTGTCATGCGGTGATATGTGTCATGCGGTGATATGCACAATCGGTCGGGCTGGGGCGTTCGTGGCGATGATGCGATCGACGCAACGGCTGTCCTGCCATGCCCGCTGCACGGCGTCCGCCGCATCCTCCGTCGGCACGAACGCGATGACGGACGGGCCGGAACCGGAGACGAACGCCTGGCTGGCTCCCGCACGCAAGGCTTCCTCGATCGCCTGTCCGCTACGCGGATGCAGGGAGACCGCCGCCTTCTGCAGGTGGTTCTCATCGCCATCGCCGGCACCGATCTGATCGAATGTGGCATACACTTCCGGCGTGCGCAGTTCCGCACGGTATGCGCCGACCAGCAGATGGCCGGTAAACCCACGTTCCGTAAGATCGCGTACGATATCGCCATCGTCATCAAGCTGTTCGATGCGTTCGCCGAAACCGGTGCCGCGCGCGTAACCGCCGGTCAGACAGAACGGCATGTCCGCGCCCAGCGTGGCCGCGACTTCCTGCAGGCGTTCGATCGGCCAATCGAGATCCCACAACGTGTTCAATGCCAGAATCGTCGCCGCCGCATCGGCGGAACCGCCGGCCATGCCCGCGCCGACGGGGATGCGCTTGTCGATGTTCAACGCCACGTCCGGCTCATGGCCGCTCGCTTCGGCCATGGCGAACAATGCCAGCACGGCGTGGTTGCGGCGCATATCGCTGCCGGAAGAGGCCAGGTCGCCCAGATACGCGCCCTCGAGATTCAGCGAGAAGCCGCTTCCCGGCGCTTTGCGCGTGGCGGTGACGGTGTCGTATACGCCGACCGCGCAATAGATGGTGTCGAGTTCATGACGGCCGCCCCATTCGGCATGCGACGGGCCCACATGCAGGGTCAGATTCGTTTTCGCCGGGCAGTCCACGCTCACGGCGTTGATGGTGGCCATTCCGATGGCGGGCGAATCAATGGTGCTCATGACGCGAACACCTCATCCAACGCGCGTGCCAACGCCACGAATTCGTCGATGGTGAGCGTCTCGCCACGACGGGTCGGGTCGATGCCGGCCTTCTCGAACGCTTCGGACGGCACGATTTTCTTCAATGCGGCGTGCAGGGTCTTGCGGCGCTGCCCGAAAGCCGCGTCGATCAAACGGAACACGGTTTCGCGATCCACCACGGAACCGTCCGCATTGTCCGCGGCGGGGGTGTGACCGCCCGGGTAGCGCTTGAACAGCACCAGCGCGGAATCGACGTTCGGGGCCGGCCAGAACACGTTGCGGCCGATGACGCCCACGCGTTCCGCGGTGCCGTACCATGCGAGCTTCACGCTCGGCGTGCCGTAGATCTTCGAACCGGGCTTCTCGCTCAAACGGTCCGCCACTTCCTTCTGCACCATCACCAGGAAGGTGCCCAGATTGTCGAAACGTTCCAACAGGGTGAGCAGAATCGGCGTGGCCACGTTGTACGGCAGATTGGCCACCAGCGTGAAGGAATCGTCATCCTTGAAATCGGGCAGATTCTCCGGATTGACGGTAAGTGCGTCGCGGTTGACCACACGGAAGCGGTCCACGGCGTCCGGCATGAATTCGGCGATGGTTTTCGGCAGGCGTTCGGCGACCGGCGGGTCGATTTCCACAGCCGTCATCGTGGCGCCGGTTTCCAGAATCGCCAGCGTCAGCGAACCCAGTCCGGGACCGACTTCCAGCACATGGTCGTCGGCGGTCACGCCGGCCTCGCGCACGATGCGACGCACGGTTCCCGGATCAATCACGAAATTCTGCCCGAATTTCTTCGTCGGGCTGATACCCGCGTCGGCGGCGATGCGTCGGATGTCGGCCGCCCCCAGCAAATGGCCCTGCGTATGCTCGTTCACGTTTTCCGTCATTCCCTCTTCTGTCATTCCCTCATTATCCGTTCATGCCGGTACGAAAATCGTTGGCGATTAGCCGGATCAGTACCATCCGGTCTGTTCGGAGTGCTGCCACGCCGCGGACGGGCTGCCGTACCGCTGTGCGATGTAGCTCAGACCCCAGTCGATCTGCACGGCGGCATCGTCCTTCCAATTCGCGCCGAACGTGGCCATTTTGCTGCCCGGCAACGCTTGTGGAATACCGTATGCGCCCGAATACACGTTTTCCGCGCTCCAGCTCCATCCGGATTCGCGATTCCAGAGTTTGACCAGATCCGTCCAGTTCTGGCCGGTCCAGCCGCGCTGCGCCGCCGCGCCGGAAGCGTAGGCCTGTGCCTGTGCCGCGGAAGGATGGTACAAGCGGCAGCCTGCGGAAGGATTGCTCGGCTGCGGCGTGGGCTGCGGTTTGGGCTGGGGTGCGGGAGTCGGCTGCGGTGCAGGGGTTGGTGTGGGGGTCGGTGCCGGATCGTCCTTCTCGGTGTTGTTGGAATTGTTATTCGAGTTGTTGTTCGAATTGTTCTTATCCGAGGAATCCGACTTGTTCGAATCGGTTTTGTCGGAATCGGACTTGTTCGAATCGTTTTTATTCGAGTCGTTCTTACCCGAATCGTTCTTGCCGTCGTTCGTCTTGCCGGAATCGCCGTTATCGCCGTTGCTGTTGCCGTTGCCGCTGTTGTCGGATTTGTCGGACTTGTCGGTATCGTCCGTAGTTTTTTCCGGTCCGACCGCAATGACTTTGTCGATGGCGATTTTCGTGGTCTTCTCTCCGGTCAGCGTCTCGCTTTCCTTCACGCCATCCACGTAGGTGACGGCGTACGTCTGCTGGATTTCGCCGTTTTCGCCTTCCTGCCGTACCGTGACTTCGCCCGGCTGCAGGTTCGGGTCGATGATGGTCTGCGTGCCGAACGGCACTTCCTTCGTGCGGGTCTCCTCACCATGCGTCACGCGGCGGACGCGCAGAATGGTCGTCTTGCCGTCCTTTTCGACGCTGACGCGATCCTCCTTGCCCAACGTGATGCCTTTGGCGTCAAGGATGGAGGCAGCGGGCAGCTTGCCGTTCGGCGCCACCGAGCTTTTGCCGTCCGCGATGACGGTGACGGGCCCCTTCTGGTTGATGATGAGACCGCCGGTGAGCTTGTTGTAGACGTTGCTGATATTGACGGTGATTTTCGCCGCTTCGGTTTCGTTTTGGTTGAAGAAGTCCAGCAACTGCTCGGCGCTGGACGCGACCGTCCAGAACGGCACTTCCTGGCCGTCGATGGTGATGGTGGTCTGGTATGCGCTCTGCACGTTCACCACATCATGGTTCTTCAGCATGCTGGTCGGGCTGGTCGATTCCACCAGGTCGTGCGTTTTGACTTTCACGCCCTGCTCCTGCAGCAGACGGTCCACGCTCATCGCATATGTGGTCACCGTGGTGGTCTCCCCATTGACGGTCAACGCCACGGATTTGCGCGCGCCCACACCAAACGCCAACGCCGAAGTCAAAGTCAATGAGGCCACGCATGCCATGACGCGGACACGACGAAGCGTCACGAATCTCCGAGGGGTCCACCTTCTCGTCATTTATCCTCTTTTCAGCGCTGCCTACAACGCCGTTATTGTAACGGCTCAGCTGGAACGGTCGCCGTGCTTTCCGATGGTTTTATCCATACCGCCACATTTTTGAAAGCAGGTGCGAAAAGCGAAAAATAAAAAGGGGGCAGGAGAGAAGGGGATGTCCTGCCCCCGGTCGGACGAGACAGGTTGGGGGACGTCTCGTCCGCTTTGCCAGAAGTCTCAAGTTGGGGGAAGACTTCTGGAGCACTTACCCATGGTAAGAGGTCCAAGCCCGTCATACGGGTTCGAGCCTCCTGTCGGGATCGAACCGACGACCTGCCGCTTACAAGGCGGCCGCTCTGGCCATCTGAGCTAAGGAGGCATGTCCTCTTTTGCTATGAAAACAACAGAGGAACGATGAATAGCATAACCAGCGCTTCCACCGCAGTCAACTTAGCATTGCGGGTTGAGACGCGCCGGCTGCCCGTAAGGGGTTATTCGCCCGTGGTGACGGAAATCGGTCCCTTCTTGGCTCCGATGGACGGCATCTTGCCGGCAACGCCGACTTCGCTGTCCTTCAGGCCGATCGATTCCAACAGACCGTCCTTAACCGTCGTCTGGGCGGTGGTCAGCTGGTCCATATCCCAATACTTGCCGTTGATGATCACGGTCGGCGTGGTCATGCTGCCCTTGTAGCTGCCGGACTGATGCCACAGTTCGGAACGCTTCGGCGTGTAAGTGTCGATCGCATCAAGCCATTCCTGATAATCGCGGCCAAACGCCTTGTCCGCAACATCCTTGGAAACACCCGCGGCGATCATCTGCTCCTTGATCTTGGCGTCGCTCACCGACTTGTATGCGGAGCCTTCCTCCGGCTGGAAATCCTCGGCGTAGACCTTCTCCAGGAAGGAGATCAGATGGTTCGGGTCGCTGTCATGCTCGGCCAGGTAGATGGCCGCGTTCGCCGCGCGACTGGAATACTCGTCGGTGGACCAACGGTCCATGAACGCCATGAAATGCAGGTCCAGATTGATCTGGCCGGCATCGACCATCTTCTGCAGGTCGGCGTCCAACTGGCGGTGCAGGTTGCCGCAGCCCGGGCACAGGAAATCCATGTAGAGCTCGACGGTCGGCGCGCCCTCCACAGCCTTGCCGTAGCCGTTCTTGGAAATCAGCAGGCCGCCCTTCTTATCGACGAGCTTCGGAGTGTTCTTCACTTTCTGCAACGCCGTGTACGCTTCCTGCACGGTTTCGGTGGAAGCCTTCGTTTCGGCCTTCTTATGCATGTTGTGGTACACGGTGAACGCGCCGATCGCCACCAGAATCACCAGCACCGCCACCACGATGCCGCCGATGATCGTCTGCTGCTTGCGTTCCTTCTCCATCTGCTCGGCGCGCGCCTTCATCGCCGCGGCCTCAGCGGCCCTACGCTCGGCGCGGCTGGTACGCTTCTGCGCATCCTTGCTGTTCTGGGCCATCGATATTCCTTTCGACCTCACGTTGTTATGCTGGGCACCATACTAGCGATGCCTTGCTATCGATTCGCCGGGAATTCCGTATTGCCTTGCGATTGCGTCGGCAGCTCGCCCAAGTGGCGCAGATACGGCTGTTTACGCAGTGCGCCGCCGCCCAATCGCAGTACGATCGCGCCCGGAGCGGCCACGGCCACAAGCCAGCCGATCGCGCAGAACGCAGCCTGCGCCAGCCCGCTTTCGGAAAGCGGACCGCCAAGCAGCGTCGGCATCGGAATCGTCAATCCAAATATCCACGTATCCATCACGGCATACGGAAGCTGCAGCACGACCGTGGTGAGCGACAAACCCAGCGCGGCCACGGCCAACATGATCAGCGTCCGCACGATGGCGACGCCGAAGCCCTTCACGATGTGCCAGGGCAGTCCCGCCAATCGCAGCAGCCAGTCGGAACTTTTCTTCTCGCCGCCACGTTTGCCTTCGCGCTCGAGCTGCGCCTCCGTGTTGAATCCGATAGTGGCCAGCGCACAGGCGAACAGCAACGCGGCTGCCATCGCCGTCCACAGTGAGAACAGTCCGCAGACGGCCACGGGAATCGCCATCAGCGCGCAGGGGAGCATGCCCCGGCCCAACATCGCGCCACGCTTCACATCGGCGGGATTGGGTGCTTCCGCAACGTTCGGCCCATCCATACCGGGTACCGGCGGGAATGACATTGCGGGCGATTGCTGCGCCGCGGCCACCGTGGCCTGCGGTATGACGGACGGTGGCTGCCGCATGGCGATGCGTTGCAACGCGGGTTTGATGGTCGGGTCGACTTGCGTCGGCGCTTCCGCTGGATTCCATGCGTTCTGGGCCGGCAGCATTTGTGTTGACGGCATGGATTGCGGCATTACCTGCGTGCCTGTCGGCATCGCCCGCGTGCCTTGCGATTGCGGCATCGCCCGCGTGCTGCCCACGTTGGGAAGTGCGTCGGAAAGCACGCTGGTCTCGGCATCGTCAACAGGTGCGATCACCTGCGTTGCGCTCGCGTCGGATTGGCTGGTCACTTGTTTCCCGATTACTTGAGTTGCGCTCACATCGGGCTGCCCGATCGCCTGCGTTGCTTCGCTGAGCCTTGGCATCGTGCGCGTGCCGATGGCGTTTTCGCCGGTTATGTCGTCCTGCAATCGCCACAACGTGCGCAGATTGTCGGGCGATTCAACAAAAGGGGGCATCGCCTCCGTATCGCCATCCGCTGCGCCACCATTGTCGGCCGCAACCCACGCCTGCGGATTCAACGCATCCACGGCAATCGCCTGCAACAAATCCTCCGGTGAGCAACGTTTCGTACGATCAGGGTTGAGCGCCGCACGGAACGCGGCCATCGTGCCCGCGGGCAGTCCCGCAAAATCGGCGCTGCCGGCCGCGGCACGCTCCAACACGGTCATCATCGGCTTCGTGCCGAACACCGGTTTGCCCGTCGCAGCGAACGCAAGCACGCTTGCCACCGACCACCAATCGGTTTTCTCATCCGATTCGGCGCCGTCGATGATCTCCGGCGCGATGAAGCCCGGCGTGCCCATCACCAGACCGGTACGCGTCACATGGCTTTCGCCTTCGCCCATAGCGATGCCGAAATCCACCAATACCGGGCCGGCGCTCGACACCATCACATTCGTCGGCTTGATATCGCGGTGCACGATGCCGGCCGCATGCACGGCACGCACCGCCTCAATCAGCTTGCGTGCCAGCCGTTCCAAATCGTCGCCCACATATCGGCCATTGACGCGCACATCCTCACGCAGATTCTTGCCTTCGATCAACTCGGTCACAATAAAAGCCAACGCGTCGTCAAGTTCCATATCCACAATGCCGCACACGCCCGGATGCCGCACCTTCTGCAACGCCATCGCCTCCCTGCGCAGGCGCTCGCGTGCGGTCAACTCGTCGCGCTGCTGCTGCGGGGAATCGTCGTCGGAGAGGGAATCGCGCAAAATCTTCATCGCATATTGATGGCCGCCATCGTCCCGCACACGCCATACCGAGCCCATGGCACCCGAACCAAGCCGGGAAATCAACGTGTAGCCGCCAACCAGGCTGCCTGCTTCCAGATTCAATGCGCTTAAGTCGCTCATACTTCCATCGTACTTGGCGTGCAGATTATGCACGCGAATTGACAGGCTGGGGAAAACGCCATGTGCCGCACGTTGAAGTCTGATGAAATCGAATCATCGACATGAAGAAGTGTCTTCACTTGCCGCACGCATCTGCAGCCACTTCACCGAAACCATGAGATGCGGGGCAGTGTTGAATGGTTTCGCGGTTCCGATAAAGGCATCGGAGCCTACGTGTCGTTTGGTTATGAGAATCAAGGAGGAGGCAGACCATGCTGCAAATCAACATGGCTGACGTTATGAACGTCATCGGCTCATTGACGCCGTACCTTATTGCGATTGGCGTGCTGTTCGCGCTCGCGCTGATTATCACTTTTGCCGTCAACAAGAAGACGGTCAAGGAAGTGGCGACCCGTAAGATCGTCCATTCCGAATCCTGGCTGGTGGCGCTCGTCGGCATCGTCGTGGCCGTGTCCATGATGCTGACCGGTCCGCTTTCCACGCTGCTCAACAACGCGACCACCACCAAGTACATGCTGTCCGACACCACCGTTTCCAAAGCCAACGAGCTGGCCAAGGAAGTGCAGTCGGAAGCCATCACCATGCTGAAGAACGACGATTCCAACCTGCCGCTGTCCAACAAGAAGGTCAACGTGTTCGGTTGGGGCTCCACCAACCCGGTTTACGGCGGCACCGGCTCCGGCTCCATGTCCGACCAGTACGAGACCGTTTCCATGCTTGACGGCATGAAGCAGGCCGGCATCGAAACCAATTCCGAGCTGACCAAGCTGTACACCGACTACCGCAAGGACCGCCCGATGGTGGCTATGTGGTCGCAGGATTGGACCCTGCCTGAGGTTCCGGCCAAGCAGTATTCCGACAAGCTGATCTCCGACGCCAAGGACTTCTCCGACGAAGCCGTCATCACCATCACCCGCGTCGGCGGCGAAGGCGCTGACCTGCCGACGAACATGAAGGCGAAGGGCATCACCTACAACAACAATTCCAAGGACTACGAAGATTTCAAGGATGGCGAGCACTTCCTGCAGCTGTCCCAGACCGAGCGCGACATGATCGACCTGGTCACCAAGAACTTCAAGAAGGTGACGCTCGTCTACAACGGCGCCAACGCGTTCCAGTTCGACTTCCTGTCCCAGTATCCGCAGATCAAGTCCGTGCTGTGGTGCCCGCCGGCCGGCCAGACCGGCTTCTCCGCACTGGGTGAGGCGCTCGCCGGCGATGTGAATCCGTCCGGCAAGACCTCCGACACGTTCGCGAAGGACCTGACCAAGACCGCTGTGTTCAACAACACCGATGGCACCGCCGCCGGCAACGCTTCGTCCGTCGGCACGAACGGCAAGTTCACTTACGACAATGCGGATGATCTCACTGCTTCCTACATGGGCTTCAGTGGCGACAAGGTCACGGTGACCCCGACGTTCGTCAACTACGTCGAAGGCATCTATGTGGGCTACAAGTTCTATGAGACCGCCGCCGACGAAGGTCTGATCAACTACGACGACACCGTCATGTTCCCGTTCGGCTACGGCCTGTCCTACACGACGTTCAAGCAGGAGATGGGCAAGGTCTCCTACAAGAACGGCAAGATCTCGTTCGATGTGACCGTCACCAACACCGGCGACAAGGCCGGCAAGGACGTGGTCGAGGTCTACTACAACCCGCCGTACACCGATGGCGGCATCGAGAAGGCATCCAAGAACCTGGTTGCGTTCGAAAAGACTAAGAAGCTCGAGCCGGGCGCTTCCCAGACCGTGAAGATCGAGTTCGACGATGACGACATGGCCTCCTACGACCAGAAGGACGCTAAGGCGTACGTGCTGGAGCAGGGCGATTACGACATCTCCATCCAGTCCGATTCGCACCACGTGATCGACCATCAGAAGGTCACCGTGAAGGACACCGTCACCTACAATTCCGACTCGAACACCCATAACGGCGATGCCGTGGCCGCCACCAACGAGTTCGATTACGCCGCCGGCGACGTGACGTACCTGTCTCGCGCGGGCCACTTCGCGAACTATGCCAAGGCCACCGCCGCTCCGACCAACTTCTCGATGAGCGACGAAGCCAAGGCCGAGTTCACCAACAACAGCAACTACGATCCGAAGAAGTATGACAACGATTCGGACGAGATGCCGACCACCGGTGCCAAGAATGGCCTGAAGCTGTACCAGATGTATGGCAAGGATTATGACGACGCCGATTGGGACAAGCTGCTCGACCAGCTCACCTTCGACGATATGGACAACCTGATCGCCAATGGTGGTTACGGCACTCCGGCTGTGAAGTCCGTCGGCAAGATCCAGCTGACCGACGCCGACGGCCCGGCCTCGCTGAACAACAACTTCACCGGTGTTGGCTCCATCGGTTTCCCGGCCTCCACCGCGTTCGCCTGCACCTGGAACCGTGATCTCGCCAAGCAGTTCGGTGAGATGATCGGCGACATGGCTCACGACATGCACGTGGCTGGTTGGTACGCTCCGGCCATTAACATCCACCGTTCGGCATTCTCCGGTCGTACCTTCGAGTACTTCTCCGAGGACTCCCTGCTCTCCGGTGCGATGGCCTCCAACGAAATCGCCGGCGCCAAGTCCAAGGGCGTGTACTCCTTCATGAAGCACTTCGCACTCAACGACCAGGAGACCAACCGCACCAACATGGTGTGCACGTGGGCCAACGAGCAGTCCATCCGTGAAACCTATCTGAAGCCGTTCGAGATGAGCGTGAAGGAAGGCGGCGCCCAGGCCGTGATGAGCTCCTTCAACTACATCGGCTACACCTACGCCGGCGCTTCCAGCAACCTGCTGCAGACCGTGCTGCGTGACGAGTGGGGCTTCAAGGGCTTCGTCCTGACCGATTACTTCGGCGGCTACGGCTACCAGAACGCCGATCAGGAAGTGCGTGCGGGCAACGATTCGATGCTTGCCACCACGAAGATCACCAACCACATCACCGATAAGTCCGCCACTTCCGTGAAGGCGATGCGTCAGGCCGCGCACAACATCCTGTACACGGCCGCCAACAGCTGGCAGTACGCGAATGGCGAGCCGAAGGTCGCCACCCCGATCTGGAAGACCGCCATGTACGTGGCTTGGGGCGTGACCGCGGTGCTCGTGATCGGCCTGGAGATTGTGGCCATCAAGCGGTACCTGAACCGCAAGAAGGCCGTCGCCACGGTCGAGTCGGCTGCAGAACCGGTTGCCGCCGGCCCGGCCAATGCCGAGTGAGCTGCCTGATCAGCGATAACTGAAGTAATAACTGAAAACAGTCGGCTACAGGCAGCATTAGCAATGGTCAGCGATTCGAATGACCAAAGCTGAATATCCAGTAGCCGAACAACAAAGCCGGGAGCCTCCGCTAACCACGAAGCTTCCGGCTTTTGTTATGCGAGAACCGTGGTTGGACCGCAAAATGCGGATGTGGTTGACCATGTTGATGGTCGACATGCCGACAGCTATTGGTTTTGCGTTCACCTGGTTGTGGTTTTCGGGGTCTATTCTGACGGTATCGGCGCTTTCCGGACGCATTTTCCCGGTTTTCGACACGCCGATGGAACGTTGGATTTCCAA
>OHYO01000823.1_pt1 | contig 12055 bp, 10 predicted proteins | sample 1580291 | NCBI WGS metagenome assembly OHYO01 (sample SAMEA3882526, study PRJEB24775) | human gut metagenome | biome: human-associated habitat; feature: intestine environment; material: feces | place: Netherlands | collected 2009/2010
GAGCGGAAAACGGATCATCAAGAACGTGCTGGGCAAGACGCAGGCCGAGGTCAAGGAGAAACTCAAGGCCGCGATCAGCGAAAGCCAGCGGCTGGACGTATCCAAAGCGGGGACTTACACGGTCAGTTCGTGGGTACGGACATGGTACGAGGTCTATGCTGAACCTCGTATCCGGCCAAACACCAAAGCGTATTATACGAACTACATCGAGAACCACATCATTCCCGGAATTGGCAGCATCCCGTTGGACAAGCTGACTACCATTCAGATTCAGCGATTTTACAACACCCTTCAAAAGAGCGGACGAGTCCAGCGCAAGAATTTTCCCGAACTCAAGGACAAGAGCCTCAGTCCAAGAGTGGTTCGGGGCGTTCACACGCTGCTGCACAACTGCTTGGAACAGGCGGTGGCCGAGCGGCTGATCCTCGCCAATCCTACCCAGGGCTGCAAGCTGCCGCAGCTTGAGAAACGAGAAATGAAGATCCTGCCGCAGGAGAAAATCGGGATGTACCTCGCAGAAGCGGAGCGCCGGGGCCTTCTCGCCGCTTTCTATCTGGAACTGACCACCGGCCTGCGGCGCGGTGAACTGCTGGCCCTCCAATGGACGGACTTGGACGTTGAAAACCGGACACTCGCCGTCACGAAACAGGTAAACCGCATCAACGGGAAACTGGTTGTCAGCCCGCCAAAAACGAGAAATTCCATCCGTATATTGGCCCTCCCGCAACAGGCGGTGGATCTGCTGGTTGCCGAACACAAAAAGCACCCTCGCACCCCGTATCTGTTCCCATCTCCCAAGACCGGAACCATGTATGACCCGGACGCCTTCCGGAGAACCCACGATAAAATTTTGAAGGCCATCGGCGCGGAGCACATCCGGTTTCACGATCTCAGACACACCTTCGCCACGCTGTCGCTGAAAAGCGGGGTAGACGTGAAAACGCTGTCCGGCGCGTTGGGCCACTATTCGGCTGGGTTCACGTTGAACACCTACACCCATGCCACGGCGCAGATGAAGCAAGACGCCGCCGATACCATCGGCGGCGTCATCAGCCAGCAGATGCGCTGAAAAAACAGGGCCAGACAGGAATTTTTCTGTCTGGCCCTGTCCGGTACTTTCCGCGCCTTTCCCCGTGTGGGTCAGCGTGTGAGTCTTGAAGAAACAGCAAAAATTAAGTGCCATAAAAAGTTGCGGATTACGAAAGAAAATCACCGGAATCAAGCGGTTAATGTTCATAGGTACACAATGTGACCTATGGGGCAAACCGGACGGTACAGAGCACGATAAAAATAAGTCGAGGGAAATTTCCTCGACTTATTTTTATGCTTTGATCCCAGTTTATTTGAGCGGCAATAACTCAATAGGCTTCCATTTCCAGCCGCATCCGCATGACAGTCACACCGTCCAGCAGCCGGTAGCAGTAAAGCATACCCCCAATGCTGCGTATCTAGTATTGGGGGTATGCTTCACAATGCTGTTTTTATATTAGTACGCCTTTGGGGAGGGCTGCTGAGATGAGATGCCGCATGACAAAGCCTTCTCGATCATGTCCACCTTTTGAGGCCGCCCCATCAGCCGATAGTATTTGCACCATAACCGCGGCGATTGCAGCGGGATGACTTCTGTTCCGAGCAGCATTTTCTCCACGATCTGATCTCCACGCAGAGAACAATCATAAACCGTTCCCTCGTGCACGATCGCAAAGCCAGCCATGACATCGACCTCGATAGAATCTATGAGGAACTCCATAAAGGCCTTTGTCCGGTACATGGGATTCGGCATGGGGTCAGGTGGACAGAGCTCACCCATTTCCAATAAAATCGTGCGAACACATTCTGCGTCATGTTCAGAAACCAGCAGATCAATGTCATGAAACACGGGTGTGATCCTCTTGAAGTACAGCAGCATCGATGCGCCCAAGGCCCACTGTACATGGGCCTCGTTCAACCGGTGCGCGATCTTTTGCAGCAATTCGATTTTCTTTTGTTCTTCCTTCATGATGCACCTCACTGATTGAAACCGGAGCCGGACTCCGCCAGCTTACGTTCGCGCCGATACTTTACCTCATCAAGCATAGGCTTGATATCGCCCGCTTTCGTGAGCGCCTGCTTGGTGAGGACAGGGCCAACCAATTCATAGATCAGGACAGCAAACAGGGTGATATTGCGAATCAAGTCACCCTCGGGACCGAGCTGCCGCGCGGTGATGCACATACCAAGCGCGACACCGGCTTGCGGGAGCAAGGTGATCCCCAGGTATTTGCATACAGGAGGAGCGCAATGGGTCAGGCGTGTGCTGATGAGAGAGCCGTAATATTTGCCAAGAGAGCGAAAGAGGATATAGACAACGCCAATACCAACAATGGCCGCCTCGGTAAAAACGTGCAATTCAAGCTCTGCGCCGCTGACCACAAAAAAGAGCGCGAATAACGGCGAGGTCCAGCGATCCGCCTTTTCCATCAAGTCCGCGGATAAGGGGCAGAGGTTGCAGAAAACGGTCCCCAGCATCATGCAGACCAACAGGGAGGAGAAGCCCACATGAACCGGCCCAATGGAGAACTTGATCATAGAAAGGGCAACCATGAGGAATACAAACGCAATGGTCAGATTCAGCCGGTTTGTATTGGAATGGAAAAGCTTTTCTAACTGAGTCAGCAGCCAGCCGCTGATCGCTCCCAGCAGCAGGGAGGCCGCGATTTCGATGAGTGGGTCTACCAGAATGGATACGAAGTCGACCACTCCGCTGGATAACGTGCGCGCGATCCCAAAGGAAATGGCGAAGGCCACAAGGCCGACCGCATCGTCCAACGCGACAACAGGCAGCAGCAGATCAGTCAGCGGGCCGCTGGCCTTATATTGACGCACGACCATCAATGTGGCAGCCGGCGCGGTTGCGGTGGAAATGGCGCCAAGCGTGATGGCCTGCGCCACGGAAAGCTTGTCAGGGATGAGAATGTGCAAAAGAAGCAGCGCCGTATCGACGCACAGCATAGCAGCAAGTCCCTGGAAAACGCCGACAACGACCGCTTGACGTCCGATGTGCGTGATCTCTTCCAGCCGAAACTCATTACCGATCGCAAACGCGATAAAGCCAAGAGCAACTTGGGAAACCAAGGTCATGAGATCCACCGCTTCCATGCTGATGAAGCCAAGCCCGTCTATGCCCAGGGAGCCTAAGAAATACGGTCCAACGAAGATACCGGCTATCAAATAGGCTGTAACATCGGGCAATTTCAAGGATTTCACAACACGGGTCATTAAGAGACCGGCGAGGACGGCAATAGAAACAGATAAGATGATTTGCATGGTGTGTAGTTCCTCTCAGGTTGAATTGTTTCTGCAGCCTCTCAAAAAGCCGCGGGAGTGGTATCAATTTTAAGGTTCAGGCAGCTTGCCTGTATCCGAGAATTCTCAGATACAGGCAAACTGCCTCTTATTTTAATATTCCTTTTTCTCACCGCACCGGTGATGCCGTTTGAAGCGTATGCGGAAGATCCTCATGTGCATAAATCCAGTCACACGATGATCAAATTTGCGCCACGCTCCATAAATGCGTTCTTCTGCTCTTCAGAGAGTCCCCGGTCTGTGATAATGCAGTCGACTTCTTCTATGGGACATACCCTCACCAGACTCGCGCGACCGAATTTACTTGAGTCCGCATAGACCACGGTGCGTCTTGCGGCATGGCGCATCTGATTTTGTACGCTTGCCTCGCTGAAGCCAAGGTCCGTACAGCCGATAACGGGGTCAATTCCACTGGCCGACATGAAGTAAGTGTCGATGTGGAGACTATCCTCAAGAGAAAACATGGGATTTACAATGGTATATTCGTCCTTGTTCAGAACGCCGCCGACCAAGATGATGGTAAAGCCCGGAACATCGGAAAGGAGCAAAGCGTTTTGAATGGAATTTGTGATAATGCTCAGCTTTTGAAAACGTCCTTTCAGGGCTACCGCCATCAGCTGACTGGTGCTGCCATAATCCAGCGCGATCACCTGGTTTTCCTCGATCATGGATAACGCGTATTGGACGATCGCTTTCTTCTGTTCAACGTTTTGCGTCTTGCGGGTGCTCAGTGTGATGTAGCCGGGGGTGATCGCAGAGTCTCTGTCGCTTGCGGGCATAGCGCCGCCGTGTACCCGCGTAAGCTGTCCGGCCTTTTCCAAATAGTCCAGATCCTTCCGGATCGTTTCGGAAGATACGTCCATGCGTTTGACGAGATCCGCGGTATGGACGGTTCCGTTTTCTGCAAGGATAGACAGTATGATATCGTGCCGCTGTTGTTGTAGCATCGATGCGCCTCCTCTGGTGTCGAAAATCTGCATGGATATTTAAAAATGATTATAACACAAAAAAAAGATTTGAAAAGAGGAAATGCAAAAAAACACAAGAAAAAATATGGTGTTTTCTGTGATTAGAAAAGCAAACGCAGAAAATACCATGATTATCAACAATTTATCTGGTGAAAAATTGGATATTATCATGGTTTTTGTTGCGTGCAGTTGGTTTTACTTGCAAACACAACAAAAAGCAATTATACTAAACGTGCGAACACCGCTGAGCTAAAATGTCCTCGAGAGGAAAGCATGGCAGGGTGAAAGGAGAATGAATAATGAGTAATGAAACAAAAAAGCAAATCGCAAAAGCAGCGCCTAATCGTTGGTTAGTATTTTGCATCCTCACTTTTTCTGGTGGTATTGCGTTTAAGCTCTCCAGCATGAAGGATATGTTCTATGTTCCCATGCAGGAATTCATGGGACTGTCGAACACTCAGATTGGCGCGGCCCTGAGCGTATATGGTATCGTTCAGACCATCGGCCTGATTGCAGGTATTTACATCTGTGATATTATTAGTAAGAAGTATATGATCGGCGGTTCGCTGCTCGGAATCGGCGTTGTCGGATTTTACATCGCAACGTTCCCCGGCTATTATGGCTTCCTGCTGGCCTTTGGCGTCCTTGCCATTCTGGGCGAGGTGACCTACTGGCCCGTTCTGCTGAAGGCCATTCGCCTTTTGGGTGATGAAAAGACGCAGGGCAGAATGTTCGGCTTCCTGGAAATGGGACGCGGTGTTGTTGACGTGATCGTGGCTTCTTCGGCTCTGGCCGTATTCCGGGCTATGGGCGAGGGCGCCGCAGCTCTGCGCGGCGGATTCATTTTCCTGTCCGTGGTCACTATGGTGGCCGGTGTGCTGTGCCTGATCTTTGTTCCGCACGATGAAAAGTGCGTCGGCGAGGACGGCAAGGAAGTCAACAAGGCAGAGGCCGCTTTCTCCGGTATGATGCAGGCACTGAAGAGTGTTGATATCTGGGCGGTTTCTCTCAACGGCTTTGTTGTGTATTGCATTTATTGCGGCCTGACTTACTTCATCCCCTTCCTCAACAAGATCTATATGCTGCCTGCCACCGCAGTTGGCATGTACGGAATTGTCAACCAGTATGGTCTGAAGATGATCGGCGGCCCCGTTGGCGGCTTTATGTCCGATAAGGTTCATAAGTCCGCAGCCAAGCACATTCGGGTCGGCTTCGTTGTGTGCATTGTGGCAATGGCTGTTTTCCTGATGATCCCCCACGAGGCTCTTGGCCAGAAGGGTATGTGGATGCTGGGCGCTGTCTGCACCCTGACCTTTGGTGCTATCGTATTTACCATGCGCGCGGTGTTCTTTGCTCCTATGGATGAGGTCAAGGTCCCCCGTGAGATCACCGGCGCGGCTATGAGCATGGCGTCCCTGATCATTTATCTGCCGAACACCTTTGCCTATGTGATGTACGGCAATTTCCTGGATCGCTTCCCCGGCATGACGGGCTTCAGAATCGTGTTCTCTGTGATGATCGGCTGGGCAGTTGTCGGTGTCGGTGTTTCTACGTTCCTGATCCGCAGAATCAAGAAGCACCAGAAAAACGCGTAATTAGGAGGGAAAAGACTATGAAAGATTATCAGGGTTTCAAGAACAACGGAAACTGGTACAAGGGAAACCTCCACAGCCATACGACGGTTTCTGACGGTAAGATGACGCCGGAGCAGTCCGTAGAGGTTTACAAGGAGCATGGATACAATTTTCTGGCGCTCTCCGAGCATGATATTTACACCGACTATCGCAAGCAGTATAATACAGATAATTTCATTATGATCCCCGCCATCGAAGCCAGCGCGATCCTGTATCAGGAAGAAGGCAGCAGCAAGCGACTGGAGATCCATCATCTGCATGGTATTCTCGGTACCAGCGAGATGCAGAAAAACGCCAAGGCTCCGCTGTTCACCCACATGGAGCACGTTCCTCCGCAGAAGCATTACGGAACCTGGCGCGGTCGGGAGATCTCTCAGGAGATCGCGGATATGCTGCGTGACCGCGGCTGTGTGGTAACATACAATCATCCGATCTGGAGCCGCGTGACCGAAGAAGAATTCATTTATACGGAAGGCGTACAGGCTCTGGAGATTTTCAACTACAACACGGTCCTGGAGTCTAACACCGGCTACGATGTCACGTATTGGGATCGTATGCTCCGGATGGGAAAGAAGATCAACGGTTTCGCCAGCGACGATAACCATAACGAAGGCTTGTTCGAGGACTCCTGCGGCGGCTGGATCTGCGTGCAGGCTCCCGAGCTGACGCATGACGCGATCATCCAGAACTTCCTGGACGGCAACTACTATTCGTCTGCCGGACCGGTGATCAAGGATTGGGGCATTAAGGACGGCAAGGCGTGGATCTCCTGCTCTCCCGTCAATCATATCAACTTCGTCGCGGGAAATATCATCAATGACGGCGTAATGGTCCTCGGAAAAGCCTGTGAGGATTCCCTGACTTATGGCGAATATGAGGTCAAGGGTCACGAAGCTTATATTCGTGCCGAAGTTACGGACAAGTACGGTCGGACAGCCTGGACAAATCCGATCTATCTGGAGTGGAAATAATCGACTGAAAGGATCATCAATATGGAGCGAATTCAGGAAATACTGACCACGATCGACAATTGGTTGTGGGGGAATTGGCTGCTGTTTGTTTTGCTTGCGGTTGGCATTCTTTATACGGTTATTTCTGGTGGCGTCCAGGTCAGACATTTTAAGTATATCATCAAAAAGACCTTGATCCATCCAATTCGCTACGGTGATAAGGACACGAATTCAGAAGGAAGCGTGTCATCCTTTCAGGCATTGAATATGGCGATCGCCTCGTGCGTTGGAAGCGGAAATATCGTTGGCGTTGCAACTGCTGTTCTGGCGTGCGGACTGGGCGCGATCTTCTGGATGTGGGTCGCGGCATTCGTCGGTATGGCTACCAAATATGGCGAGATCATTTTAGGTATGCTGTATCGGCAGAAGGATGACCGCGGAGTCTGGATGGGCGGCCCCATGTACTATATCCGGGACGGTCTCCACGCCCCGTGGCTTGCCTTCTTGTGTTCCATTTTTATGGTGGTTCAGATCATCGGCGGTAACTTTATTCAGTCCAACACCATTGGCGGTGTGGTGGAAGATACCTTCCAGATCCCCCCTATTTACACGGGTGCCATCCTGACGGTGCTGATTTTTGCTATTTCAGCCGGCGGCCTGAAGCGATTCGCGCATGTGGCGCGCAAGGTTGTCCCCTTTATGGCAACGCTCTACATTGCCAGCGGATTGCTGATCATTCTGATCAACATCAAGCAGCTTCCCGGTGTCTTTGCGGATATTTTCGCGGGAGCGTTTGGCCTGAGAGCGGTTAGCGGAGGTGTGCTGGGAAGCATGATCATCGCTATGCAGAAGGGAATCGCCCGCGGTCTCTACTCCAACGAGGCTGGCGAAGGTTCCGCACCCGTGCTGCACTCCGCCGCGGATGTGGAGCACCCTGCCGAGCAGGGAATTGCCGGTGTAACAGAGGTATTCCTGGATACATTTGTTATTTGCACGATCACCGGCCTGGTGCTGGGCGTCACTGGGGTGATCGCTCCCGGGATCTCCGGAAATGTACTGCCGCTGTACGCCTTTGAGAGTGTATGGCCTCCGATGCGGTATGTGCTTGCGGCCAGTCTCCTGCTGTTCTCTACGACCTCCCTGATGAGTCAGTGGTATTTCGGCTTTGTGGGATTGAACTATATGTTTGGGCGCACGGTCGCTGAAAAGTTCAAGTATATCTTCCCGTGCTTCTGCATCTTCGGCGCTACCCTGAAAAGCGATATGGTCTGGACGATTCAGGACATTGCTCTTGGCCTCCTGACCATTCCAAACCTGATCGCCATGATCTTCTTGTGGCCGAAGGTTCGGAAGGCGACAAAGGAATTCTTTGGAACGCCCCGTACATAAACAGGGATATGCCATAGAAATGCGAAATAATTAAATAAAGGCGTGTGCCAGTCGGCACACGCCTTTGTTTGTTTAGGAGACGCTTTATGTCCGGCCCTTGCTTATCCCGGTTCGTTTTTCGATATGTCACTAAAAATCTCATAAACATGGATCAGAGAAATGATTTCACACAGAAATCGCTCTGCCAGCGCCTGCTCCTCCCACCACGTTCTCTGCGGCGTTGTGTACTGCCCGGAATTTGCTTCGGATTCCGTTTTGGCCGCACGGATCGCTCTCTGCGTGGAGAGCCACCGGCCGTAAGCCCCGCCATACAAGTCCTTTTTCAGCTTCCGCAGCGCGGCCTTATATGCCTTCTCCGCTCCGCTGGGGCCGTTGTAGTGGAGATAGATCGCCAGCTCCTGAAAGGTCATGCCAATCTCGTCCGGCTGACCGATGCCAAGGTAGCTCCGCACCAGATTCAGCTCTCTGGGCGTCAGCACCTCCTCCATCCGCTGCATCAGCAGCGTCCGGCGCATGAGGCGGTCATAGGCCACGGCGGGATTGCCGCCGCAGCTGACGGAGAACACATCGTCACCTAACTGCCGGACGCAAAACAGCGTCCGGTATTCTTTTATCAATGCCCCAGCTACCTTGGCAGATACATTCAGTTCTCCGCACACCACCTTGACCAACTTAGCATCAGATGAGTCACATGCCTCCGCACAGAGGTATGCCACCCTGCGCAGTTGATTGTACCGGCTGACTGGAATGGACAAAGAGGAAGAATACTGTGCAGCGTAGTCCATCATCGCCGCTTCCATCACGGGTGTCGCATAGGTCAGCAGTTTTGTTCCATGGGTGGGGTCAAAGTGCCCCGCCGCGTCCAGCAGTGCCAGCGCCGCCTCCTGCTTCAAATCCTCCGTCTCACACCATGGTGTGTACGCCCGCGCCAGTCCGGTGAGGTACCCCTCGTTCTGTGAGATAAGCCGCTCCGTAGCGTTTTTGTCTCCGGCTTGTATCCGCAAGGCCAGTTCTTCATTGCAGGGGCCGTCCCCGGCAACGGTGTACATATTTTTCGGCACAGGAACGCCCCCTTCCTCATTTCAGCCGCTTCTCTGCCTCCGCGTAAATGTGTTCCAATTCCATGTCCCGCACATACCCGTCAGCGGCATAGTCATTGTCCATCAGCGCTTTGTCCCGGTAGCTCCCCGCCAGATAGAGCGCCTCCCGCCTTAGTTCATCGGAGATTTTTCCCCGCCGGTGATGCTTGCGGATGGTATCGGTGCGGGTGTTGAACAGGCGGTAGACCGGGTGCTGTTTGTTCTGCTCCTTCTGGTGCATCATCGCGCCGTACTGCCGACAGGTATAGCGGCTGTCCTGCGGTGCGACGCCATCGCAGTATTTGGGGATGTGACCGTTGGTGGTCAGAAAGTATCTCCCGCAGCCTTGGCACTGGCTGGGTGCGTGGCCGTGGTGCAATCCGTTCACCAGGTCGAATACATAGAAGTCAATGGTGCGCCTGCAAATCACGCGCTGTGCGGTTTTCCATTTTTCCTCATCGTTCTCATCCTGAAAATATTTGAATCCTGTGATAACTCTCGGATAAGAGAAAAATTCCTCTACCCCGCCAAACGGCATTTGCTCCAACAGGATCAGAAAGCTGTCATCCTCGTCAAAGCACTCATGCGCCGCCTTTGCGAAGGCGTCTGCATTACGCCGCTTCGCTCTGCGCAGATATTTCTTTTCGAATGCGCGGATGAGCAGGCAAAAATTATAGATCGCCACCAAGATTCTCAGGATCGGCTCGCAAAAGGAAAGCGCCAAGTACGGAAGATGCGCCTCCTCTTCCTCATAGTCCCGATCGAGCCGCTCCTCGCTCAAGGCATGTTCAAGAGCCTCATACGCGCGTTGCTCTTCGCAATAGCAAAACGGAGGGCAAGTATACAGCCAGGAAACCGTGTCATGCAGCAGCGGTTTCAATTGTGCCGCAATATCATGGCGCTTGCTCTTTTCGGCTGTGCTCAAATCGTCCACAAGCGCCGTCAGCACAGTGATACGCTCCAGAAGAGGATCGTGGATCTCTCCGGCAAAGTTCAAAATCTCCGCTGCAAACTGTCCTGCCGGAAACTCCTTTCCCTCGTAGTACACACGGTCATTCCAGCAGTCCATTGTCATGGTGTCAAACGTGTTATACTGATCCGTCCCGATCTTCAAAAGCCCGCCTCCTGTCCCATATCTGTTTTATGGCTGTCCGGTGATATTCTCATTCTATCAAAAAATACAGAATAATCAAGTGAAAGGGTTAGAACCTCGACTGCAGCGAAGTCTCTGCCCTTATCCTTTTATCTGGAGGAACAAAAATTGAAAAAAGAAAACAGATTGCTGACCATCGACGGTGAAACGTTAATGAGTCAGCCGCTCACACCGCTGAACTTTGTGGTGGATACGTTGCTGTCCCAGGGCCTGCACATCCTCGCCGGCTCACCCAAGGTGGGAAAGTCATGGCTGGCCGTCACGGTGGCGAAGGGCGAAGCCGTCTGGGGCATGGGTGTGAAGCAGGGCACCACGCTCTACCTCCGCTTGGAAGACTCCACCCTCCGCATCCAGAACCGCCTGTTTGAGATCACGGAGGACGCCCCCGCCAACGTCCACTTCTCTACCAACAGCGACACCCTTGGCAAGGGCCTGGAGGAACAGCTCTGTGCGTTCCTCGCTGAGCATCCCGACACGGTGCTGGTCATCATCGACACGCTGCAAATGATCCGCGGCACCGGTTATGACAACACATACGCTGCGTCGTCGCGGACTTCATATCCTTCGTTTCCGCCTGCGCCGAAAACTCACTCATTCCGTCGCTCCTCCTTTTCCGTTCAGAACCGCTTTGCTGGGTTCTGAACGGAGAGACGCGCAAAGCCGTTGGCTTTGCGTGGAGAGGCGATGCGGCAAAAAAGTGATCTTCTTCTCAGAAGGAAGAACGAGTGAGAGCACCGCAAAGTTCTTCTGCATCGGGCGTGACATTGAATATCGTGAGCTGACGCTGGAGCGCAACGCGGAAAATGTGTGGGAACTGGTGTCGGACAGTCGGACGCAGCCGGAGCTGCTGGGCGGCCGGATCGTCATTCTTCTCTCTGAGTTGATGCGTGACCGTGCGGAATTTATAGACACTCCCACGGAGCTGTCCGCGCAGATCGACCCTGCGGGCAGCGAGGGCATCACGCCGAAAAAGGTATCCCGTCTGATCCTGCAAAGCGTTGCCGCACTAAGCAAAATCGGTATTTCCGCCGTGGTGCGCCGCAGCAACGGAAAGCGGCTCATCGAACTACGCCGTGCCGAAAGTGACGATGCACAGGGTACCCAAGCTGTTGACCCTATCGACCCTGCCGATGTCTCAGGCGGTGAAAACGCCCCGTGTTTCGGCGTGTGAGCCGCTGTTTGTGCGGTTAGGGGCTGGGGTGGCGTGTGTACCCGCCGAGGGGATATTCAGCCCGCACAGGGCGAGCACCGCGGTGGCATAAAAACGGCAAATAAGCCGCCGTAGCTCCTGCGCGTCCAGTGTTTCAACGGCATGAAGCGCACGCCGAGGGTAATGATACCACCCCCATGCAGGAACGCCGAAAAAGCGCTGTGTGCAGGAGGGAACAGCGTGTCCGTCGGCGCAGAGCACCCACTCTGAGAAAGCCGTTTTTTCTGCTGAAACAACCCCGCGCGGGGTTGTTCCGACACAGCCACAGCGGTCGGAGGGTAGTGATACCACCCCCACACAGAAATGCCGAAAAAAATGCAAAACGGG
>OHYO01000846.1_pt1 | contig 11838 bp, 10 predicted proteins | sample 1580291 | NCBI WGS metagenome assembly OHYO01 (sample SAMEA3882526, study PRJEB24775) | human gut metagenome | biome: human-associated habitat; feature: intestine environment; material: feces | place: Netherlands | collected 2009/2010
TACTATTATAATACACTTTGTAACTTGAACCAGTATAACGAACTCTTTTACCGCCTCTGCTGTAAGTAACTGCTGCCGCAGCACTAAGCGAACTAAATGCCAGTACAAACACCATCAAAAAAATTGCAGCTTTTTTAATAACCTTTACATTTTTCATAACTATCTCCTCCCTTTTAGAAACAAAAATTAATGTTATTTAATAAATGGACAACTTTTTTGTAAACAAAAAAGGCCAGCAGATATTATCTGCTGGACTTAATCTTCATTAAGCTAATTTGCTCTTTGCTAATTCTGCAAGAGCTGCGAAACCTGCCGGATCAGCGATTGCCATCTCGGAAAGCATCTTTCTGTTAACTTCTACGCCTGCTAACTTTAAGCCGTACATGAACTTGCTGTAAGAAAGTCCGTTCATTCTTGCTGCAGCGTTGATACGTGCGATCCATAACTGTCTGAACTGACGTTTTCTCTCTTTTCTACCTGCATAAGAACTTGTTAATGCTCTCATTACAGACTGTTTTGCAACACGATACTGTTTGGAACGGGCTCCTCTGTATCCTTTTGCTAATTTTAATGTTCTATTATGTTTTTTCTTTGCGTTCATTCCGCCTTTAACTCTTGCCATGATCTTTTCCTCCTAATCTGATTCTTATAAATATGGTAAAATCTTCTTCATATTCTTAACGTTTGTAGAATCTACTAACGGCTGCTTTCTCAGATTTCTCTTGGTCTTTGCAGACTTCTTGGTTAAGATATGTCTTCTGTATGCTTTATTTCTCTTTAAGTTTCCGCTTCCTGTCTTTTTAAAACGTTTTGCTGCTGCTCTGTTTGTCTTCATTTTTGGCATGATATATTCCTCCTAGTTGTATTATTTTTTCTCTGCCAACACCATAGAAACGCTTCTGCCTTCTACCTTTGGTGCTTTTTCCACTACTGCCACCTCTTCTAACTCTTTTGCGATGTCATCTAAGATGTGTTTGCTGCTATTCATATGCGCCATTTCTCTTCCCCTGAAACGCAGGGTAACCTTTACTTTATTGCCTTTTGCAAGAAACTTGCGCGCAGAATTCATTTTCGTGTTCAAATCGTTTGCTTCAATATTTGGAGACAGACGAATCTCTTTGACCTCAACGGTTTTCTGCTTTTTCTTTGCTTCTTTTTCTTTTCTCGCCAGTTCGTATCTGTATTTTCCGTAGTCAATAATTTTACAAACCGGTGGTTTTGCCTTCGGTGCAATCTTCACCAAATCCAACTCTGCCTCTTCGGCACGTTTCAAAGCTTCTCTGGATGACACGATGCCAAGCTGTTCGCCGTCCGGACCAATCAGACGTACTTCCTTATCTTTGATTTGTTCATTGATCATTAACTCGCTAATGGTCTTATACCTCCAAATTATTATTTGATTTTGCTCGAAAAAAAAGTGGATAGGCAGACTATCCACAATCATTACTCAAATAAACATTGTCATCTGAAATATGAACACTTAGTCGCTCATTTGCGCTAAGGTGAGAGTGGATACTCTACTTTGTTTTCTAACAACTTTATTACTATATCACAGACCTTCTGTGATGTCAATTGTTTTATACTACATTTTTGCCAAAAGATTTTGAATACAATGCTAATCCATCATCTTCCGCTTATTCTTTACAAGGCTCAATTCTGAGTGTTTTTCTCACTGACCGTTTTGACTAAGACTTTCATTCTCTCTTCAATCTTTTTCAAAGTGTCTGTATTTTCTTCTTCGGCATTCATGGTCTCACCTGCATGGGCAGACACTTCCTCTGAAACGGCGGAAATGGTCTGAATGGACTCCATGATCACACGGTTTGCCTCTTTTAACTCCTCTACACTGTGTGTCAGATTTTCCACCTGGCTTTGTATTGCAAGGGTATTATGCTGGATGGACTGAAAACTTCCCGCGGTATTCTCTACGGACTGTTTTTCCTCATTGATACCGGAAATCATCTGGTAAATAACCTCTACCACTTCAGTAATGGCAGTCGATACATTTTCGATCAGCTCCGTAATATGTACCGTTGCTTCATTGGTCTGGGATGCCATGCCGGAAATCTCCGTTGCCACTACCGCAAATCCTTTTCCTGCCTCCCCGGCTCTTGCCGCCTCTATGCTGGCATTCAGTGCAAGCAGACTTGTCTGGGAAGCAATACTTTTAATTAATTCCACAATGGTATTCATCTGCTCCATGTATTTGTCTAAGGTCTGAAGTTTTTCTGCAACATCCGCTCCATTTTTTACTGATATTTCTACTTTTTCTACTAATATCTCCATGTCCTGATTTCCGTCTTTTAAAACGGATAACGTCTGCTGCATACTGTCCACAATCTGCTCATTTGCATCATTGACAACATCTACCTTCTTTTGAATCTCCTCTGTCTGCAAAAGCTGATCCTGAACTGCCATTGCCGTATCGTTTGCTCCTACGGAAACGCCCTGCATGGCTTCTTTGGTAACACCGGAGGCACGTTCTAATTTTTCTAAATCTGTATAGGTTGCCTCAATCCCTGTCTTTAGTGTATTGGATAACTCTTTCATATTCTGCAGAACTGCCTCGGTCTGACTTTGGACTTTTTGTATCCGTTCCACCTTATGCTCTGTATTCCGCTGTGATGTCTGTGCCGCCATAATGGAGTAAACGCCCACCAATATCATAATTACAACCTGGATAATTGCAGAATCACTTCCTGCATAGCCAAATAATCCGGTCTTTGCCCCAATAATGCCTATCAACAGGCTTTCAATAACGGTTCCTGTATTAATCATAATGGAATACCGCACATCATTATATACGGATACCACAAGAATCATTGGTATTACAAATGCAAATACCAGATTATTTTTTGCCGTAAATAATGCCACACTATAAAAAATCGCAAAACCGATTGCCACAAAATGCTTGATCATCGGTGTGTTATGGTCTTTTTTCCAGTATGCCAGTTCCAGTCCCGCCGGAACCAGACCTAATATGGATAGTCCAAGCACATACAGCCATGTCTGCAATCCGGTCGCTGCCTGTAAAACACAAAACGTCAACATTACCACCGTATCAATGATATATGCTATCATTGCTGTCCGGTTATTTCGCTCTACATCTGTAATTACTTTTTCTTCCATAATACTACCTCGCTCAACGGTTTTTTCCGTATGTTTCTCTTTGGAATTTATCGTTAATATTAACTTTATTGTACTATATGGATACTCTTTTCGCAAGGTGGTTTGGACACTTAGTTTTTACTTGACCGTGCATGCATTGTTTGAGAAAATGTATAAAACACCTATCAGAAAAAGGGAGGTTTTTCCATGATCGATCTACATGTACATTCTACAGAATCCGATGGCACGGACACACCGTGCGAACTTGTCACACTTGCAAAGCAGGTGGGGCTTCATGCCTTTGCCCTGACTGACCATGATACCATCGGCGGTTTGAAGTATGCCCGCCCGGCTGCAAAAGAAGCCGGCATTGAACTGATCCCGGGGATTGAGCTGTCTACCGACTACGAAGGAAAAGAAGTGCATATTTTAGGATATTATATTGATGAAAACAATCCTGATTTTTTAAAGCATTTAGATACCTTTGTCAACAGCCGTGACCTTCGTAACGAAAAAATGACGGTCCTTTTGCAAAAAGAAGGTTTTGCGATCACGATGAAAGATTTACATCGTGAAAATCCGGAGAGTGTGATCACCCGTGCCCATTTTGCAAAATATTTAGTGGAACACGGTATGGTCAAAGACCGTGAAACCGTATTTGCAAAGTATCTCGGAGACGGATGCCGCTGCTATGTACCACGCGAAAAAATCGATCCGTTTGAGGCGATCCGCCTGATCCGGCTTGCCGGAGGCGTTGCATTTTTTGCACATCCGGTGCTCTGTCACATGAATTTTGACCGTTTAAAAGCATTTATCCAAGAACTCAAAGAGCATGGACTGACCGGTATTGAGGCTGTCTATTCAGCAAACTCTCTTGGAGACGAACGCAATTTTCGCCGAATCGCAAAAGAATATGATTTATTAATCAGCGGTGGCTCTGACTACCATGGAGCAAACAAGCCTTACCTGCATTTAGGTACAGGAAAAGGCGGCCTCATGATTCCGGATGAGGTTCTCATCCCAATCAAAAAAGCCGCCGGGGTTCTCTGAGGTGATATCCGGTATTTCCGCTATCCGTTATCTGTTATGATTCAGATAGCAGGAATTTTTCAATCACTTCTGCAATTCCACTCTCATTATTGGTGTGCTGCGTCACATAGTCCGCACACGCCTTCACTTCATCTTTTGCATTTTTCATTGCAACTCCGATGTGTGCCTCCTGCAGCATCGGGATATCGTTCCTTTCATCACCGGCTGCGACGGTGTTTTTGAGCGGAACATCTAAGTATTCACATATGAAATCCACACCGGCTGCTTTTGTTGCTCCCGGTGGGCAGTATTCTAAATAGGTATCCATGGAAAAAAGACTGATGCATTTTCCTTTCTGCCACTCCATATTATCCCTCTGGAACTGTTCTAACTTCGACTTGTCGGTCAAATGGATCAGCATTGCCTTTTGCGGTTCTTCATCTAACACTTCAAATACATCCTCTACCACCTGATAAGAAAGCTTTGTATGATTGCGGTATGCTTCTAACTCCGGGGAATCCTGCGTTGTAATGATCTGATTTCCTTTGTAGGTCTGAATGTAAAGCCCTGCTTTTTTTGCACGTTCAAACAGCTCTTTTACATAGGCAAGAGGAAGAGATTCTTTTTTTAAGACCTTTTCATTCCCACAATCGTAAACAATCGCTCCATTATAGGCAATCAGATAGCATCCTGGCATCATCAGTCCTAAATCCTTTGCCACCGCCTTGGCACTGTCTAATGGTCTTCCGGTTGCCACAACCACATAATGTCCACAGTCTAACGCTTTTTGAATGGCTGTCATATTTTCTTTTGGAATCTCCTTTTGGTCATTGAGCAGTGTCCCGTCAATGTCTGCAAATAAAATCTTTGTTTCCATTCCCTGTTCCTCCTACTGTCTGTCATCCTCTGCCTGTTCCGCCGGAATAAAGACACGCTCTCTGTGTTCCTCTTTTTCTTCCACAAAGCTGTTCTTCGCTTCCTCACAGAACTGCTCCTGTGAATTGACTAACACTTTTCCACGTTTATCGACTTTCACATACTGACCGTCGGCATTCAGGATATGGGCTTTGACGTTATCTGCAAGCTCTACTTCTAAGATGTGCATCACCTGTTTTTTCAACTGTTCATCCTCTACCGGAAACAGGATTTCTACACGGCGGTCTAAGTTTCTTGGCATCCAGTCTGCACTTCCCATGTAGACATCTTCAAATCCGTCATTATAAAAATAGAAGATCCTGCTGTGCTCTAAGAAGTTTCCGACAATGGAACGCACATGGATATTCTCGCTGATCCCCGGAATTCCCGTTTTCAGACAGCAGATACCGCGGACTACTAAATCAATCTTGACTCCTACTGCCGATGCTTCATAAAGTGCCGCAATAATTCCCTGGTCGCAGAGCGAATTCATCTTTGCTACGATCCTTGCTTCCCTTCCTGCCCTTGCATTCCTTGTCTCACGCTGGATCAGGCTTAAGAACTTTTTGCGGAGCCAGATCGGTGCAATGACTAATTTATTCCATGTAGACGGTTCGGAATAGCCGGAGAGCATATTAAAGACTGCCGTAGCATCCTCTCCGATCGCCTCTGAGCAGGTAAACATTCCACAGTCGGTATAGAGTTTTGCCGTGGAATCATTGTAATTTCCGGTTCCCAAATGCACATATCTGCGGATGCCGTCTTCTTCTTTCCGTACCACCAGTGCGATCTTACTGTGTGTTTTCAAGCCGACTAAACCATAGATAACATGACATCCGGCTTTCTCTAATTTTTTCGCCCAGACAATGTTATTCTCTTCATCAAAACGTGCCTTTAACTCTACTAAAACAGATACCTGTTTTCCGTTTTCTGCAGCTAGTGCCAAGGATGCAATGATCGGCGAATTACCGCTGACACGGTACAGGGTCTGTTTGATGGCAAGTACATCCGGGTCCACTGCCGCCTGACGGATAAAATCCACGACCGGATCAAAGGTCTGGTATGGATGATGTAACAGAATATCTTCTTTTCGGATCGCCTCAAAGATGTCGCAGCCTGCCGGGATTTTTGGCACCTTCTGCGGTTTGTACGGTGCATAACGCAGATCATCACAACCCTCAATACCGTAGACTTTCATTAAAAAGGTCAGGTCCAGAGGTCCGTTAATTTTATAGATATCGTCCTTTGGGATCTGTAACTCTTCCTTTAAAAAATGAAGCAGTTTTTTGTCGATCTTATCCTCGACCTCTAATCGGATGATCTCGCCCCACTGACGTTTTTTCAACTGCTTTTGGATTTCCTGTAATAAATCCTCTGCTTCGTCCTCATCAATGGTAAGGTCTGCATTTCTCATGATACGGTATGGATAAGCACAAATTACATCGTAATTTAAGAAAAGCCGTTCCATATTTTTTTCAATGATCTGCTCTAACAGGATAAAACTGTGATTCTCTCCATCCGGGATCGGTATGATACGCGGTAGTACTCCCGGCACCTGTACCGTAGCAAATTCATAGTTCTCTTCTTTCTTTTTCTCACCTTTTTTTAATAAAAATGCGGCAATGTTCAAGGTCTTATTACGGATCAGCGGAAACGGACGGGAAGCATCCACCGCCATCGGCGTAAGCACCGGATAAACCGTTTCCTCAAAATATTTATCCACAAATTCCTGCTGCTCTGCGGTCAGTTCTTCAAAAGCATCAATGATACGGATGCCCTTCGCCTCTAACTGTGGCACTAAGGAGCGGTTATAGGTGGAATACTGCAGCTCCACCAGTTCTCTGGTTGCCACATTGATCTTTTCTAACTGCTCTGTTGCCGTCATTCCCGCAATATCTGCTTTTTTGTAATCCGCATGTACCATATCTCTTAAAGAAGCGACTCTTACCATAAAAAATTCATCGAGATTTGAGGAAGTGATACTGACAAATTTTAAACGCTCTAAAAGAGGAATGGATTTATCCCGTGCTTCATTTAATACTCTGCCGTTGAATTTGAGCCAGCTTAATTCCCTGTTTTCATAATATTCCGGGCTTAAAAAAACATTTTTTTCTTCCATTGTTTCCTCCTTATAACTTTCTCTTTTCCCGAAGAACCGGTTTGATCCCAAAGATTGCTTCAAAGCTGTCTGATTTATTTGCCAACAGCCCTTTTTCTAAAATAATGTCATCTTTTGTTTCTACCGTGATGAGAAGTTCTTTATTTTTTAATACGACTTTGATCGTACTGAATTTCTGTTTATGACTGCGGTCTAATGCATTGGACACCCGAAGGATGGCAGCTAACTTCGCTGCTGTCATATAGCTTTGTACATCCATTTTATCGGCTACCCGTTCATAGGGGTCTAACGGTCTGGTGTTGTAGCGCACGGTACTTGCCACGATTTCACGCTCTAAATGGGACAGTCCGATGATTTCGGAAGCCATGATAATGTCATAGGCACAGTCCGGTCCGTTTGCAAGACTGACAAATTTTCCACAATCATGCAGGATTGCCGCAACCTGAAGTAAGAGCTGTTCTCTGCTTCCCATACCATGTACTTTCTGAATTGCATGAAAAATCATGGTTGACATTTTTGTCAGTGCATCAATATGCGGCGAATAGCTGTGGTAACGTTTCGACAGGTTGGTCGCCGCACTTAATACGTCGTTATCAAAATCATGTACGGATTTTAATAATTTATTCTCACTTGCATACTGATATGCCATACCGTCACTGATATTATTTCCCGGAACCCAGACTTCGCCGGTTCCAAGCTCCTGTGCAATGCAGCGGTACATCACAATGGATGGCAACAACAGCGGGTCTACCGTAGACAACTTCAACTGCTCTGCCACATCTTCCGGAGTCTGTCTGCCTAACTCCTTTAAATGTTCTGCAAAGACTTCTGTTTTTGCCGTTTTGATCTCACCGTTTCCCTGAATACTCTCCATCAGTTCTAAGCTGTAATCACCTAAAAAGATCAGATAACGCAGTTCTCTTTTTTTCAGATACATCGCCTTAAATACTTCAATCTCTTTGTTGATCAGCTCCTCCATCTGCTTTTCAAAACGGGCAACCGTATTTCCGATCCCTGCAAGCTGTTCCTGCAAACGCATGGTTCCAAGAACAAGGTGCTGCGTCGTTACCACACCGCCCTCGGAAAAGAGTGTGATCTGGATGCTCTCGCCGCCGACATCGACAACTGCCGCTCCCTCTTTTGTCATAGCATCAAATTCTTCTCTGGCCGCAACTGACTGATATCCGATAAACCTCCGCTCAGAGTTGCTTAAAATCTGTAAAGTCAGTCCTGTCCTGATCCGGATCTGCTCTAAGACAAACAGAACATTTCCTGCATCCTTTAAAAAGGCTCCTGCATAGACACGGTAAGCATCTACCCTGTAAGACTTCATGATCTCTTCATATTCTGAAAGGATCTCACAGAGTTCTTCCATGACTTCTGTTTCCACTTTTTTATGTTTATAAATATTTCTTCCGATCCCGATCCTGCTTCTGATCAGATCAATCTCTCTTATCTTGCGTTTTGCTGAGATTTCCGTAATCTTTAAGCTGACCTCATAAGAACCGACATAGATTGCTGCAAATGTTGTAATCCTCATGTATTTCTCCTCTCAGGTACTATTTCATCGTTCCAAGCAGATGGTCAATGAACTGCTGGGCAGTCCTTCCTGACAGCCCGCCGTTGCTTAACTCCCACTTATTGGCTTCTAAAAGGAGTTCCTCCTGCGGCATGTTGATTCCATGCTTCTCTGCTAGAACTTTCACAATCTCCTGAAATTCTTTTTTGTTTGGTGCACCAAAATAGATGGATACGCCAAAACGGTATACTAAGGAAAGTTTTTCCTGTACTGTATCGGAAGTATGCATATCCTCTCTGACTTCTTCTTTGTCGCTGAAATTCTCGCGGATCAGATGTCTGCGGTTTGAAGTTGCATAGATCAAAACATTCTGCGGTTTTTTCTCTAAGCCGCCTTCAATGACTGCCTTTAAATACTTATATTCGATCTCAAACTCCTCAAAAGACAGATCATCCATATAAATAATGAATTTGTAATTACGATTTTTGATCTGCGCGATCACACTCTGTAAGTCTCCGAACTGGTGCTTATAAATTTCGATCATCCGAAGACCTTTATCATAATACTGATTGATGATCGCCTTAATACTTGAACTCTTTCCGGTTCCCGCATCTCCAAATAAAAGACAGTTATTTGCTGCCCTGCCTTCTACGAATGCTTCCGTATTCTCTACTAATTTTTTCTTTGCAAGTTCGTAACCGACCAGATCGTCTAAATGGACATGTGCGATATTTGTGATCGGTACGATCCCTGCACCATTTTCATGGTGTTCCACGCGGAATGCCTTGTGCAGTCCGAGTTTTCCCACTCCAAAATCCCGGTAAAATTCCGTAACACAGTCTTTAAATTCCGATACATTTTCGGTCTGCTCTAACCGGACACTCAGATCACAGATGCGGTCGCGGATCCTGCTGTTAAATACCTTGCCGTTTCCTTCAAACCGCTCATAGTGCAAAAGTACCGGAATACAGTCTACTCCGAGTTTTCGTCCTAATTCTTCCAGATCAAATTCAAAGAAATAACGGAAAACCTCAAAATCATGCAGAGCGATCTCATTGATGCTTCCCTCGATATTTCCGCGTATTTCACAGGCTCTGCTGTATGCATTTTCATTGCTGATCAACAGATATGTAAGATAGTTATGCCACAGATTTCCCTGAAAACCATGACTTGCAGATACTTCTAACAATCGATGAAAACACTCGTAGAACTTCTGCCTCTCCTCCTTAGCATCCATTCCGCCGCGTCTGCTCCGCTCAATGATCGATGCCATCGGATAAAAAATCTCTTCATCTGTTCCGTTAAAATCTTTGTATAATATCAATTCGCCTGCACTTTTCATTTCATTACGCCTCTTCTCACTTAATAATTACCCAGTATTTTTAACTTGCTTGTCTCTTCTGACAAACCGTTTAATGCATTCTGTACTGCTCCGTCATTCAGATTTCCTTCAATATCTATAAAAAACCGGTATTCCCAGTTCTTTCCCTGAATCGGTCTCGATTCAATCTTTGTCATATTGATCCCATTAAAGATAAAATGTGAGATCATCTGATAAAGAGAACCGCTCTGATGCGGGATCTCAAAGCAGATGCTGACCTTCTTCGCATCTTTTTCAAAGACATGCTTTCCGGTCACGATGATAAATCTTGTATAATTATCTGCATTATTCGAAAGATTTTCTTTTAAGATCTTAAGCCCGTATAATTCGGCAGTCAGTTTGCTTGCAATTGCCGCCTGATTCTTCTTTCCATCCTCTTTGACTTTTTTTGCAGAAACAGCTGTATTCTTTAAGCTGATCTTTTCCCAGTCACGGTGTTCTTCTAATATCTTACTGCACTGCATCAACGCCTGTGGATGGGAATAGACCTGATCGATATCTGAAAGTTCTGCCTCCGGCAGTCCTAACAGCACATGTTCGATTTTTATGATCTGCTCACCGACAATGCAGTGGTCATATTCGACTAACAGATCGTAGTTCTCACGAACACTTCCCGCTGAGGAATTCTCGATCGGAAGTACCGCATAATCCGCTTCTCCGTTTTTAATAGCTTCCATCGCATCCCGCCACGTTTCCACATGAAAACTGTCTGTGTCACTGCCAAAGAATTCTTTCATGGCTGCTTCGCTGTACGCTCCTTCCACACCCTGAAAAACCACTCTTGCCTTGGTAAAATCCAGCTTGTCCTCACAGATGAAATCCGGCTTTTTTGTCAATCCCTGTTCGGTCAAAATCTGATACTGACGTTTCCGGCTCATCGACATGATATGCTCAAACAGTTCCCTGACACTTCGTTTATTAAATGTATTTGATGCAAGGCTCTCTGCTTTTTCTAATTTTGCCTGCTCCCGCTCTTTATCAAAAATCTTCTTTCCGGTCGAAATCTTATATTCCGCCACCTGTGCGGTACACTCCATGCGCTTTTCATAGAGTTCGATCATCTGACCGTCAATGCGGTCTATTTCCTCTCGTATTTCCAGTAAATCTTTCATTTTTTCCACCCTGTCATATTTTTTTCTATCATACCCTATCCCGCTTTTGATATCAAGATTTCCTTGCGAAAAAGCATCGTATGCACTATAATTTTACATGAATTTTAAATATATTTTAGAAGGAGCATACATACCATGATTAAAAAGATGAAATGGATTCTTCCGATTGCAGCCGTACTGCTTATCATTGCCATCTGGCTCATACATTTTTTCCATACAAAAAACCATTTTAATGACACCTATGTTAACGGAAACACTGCCGGAAACCTTTATAACGGCGGCATGTTCTGCGAGTATGACGGTACCGTCTATTTTGCAAATCCCGATGACAATTACCGCCTTTACTCCATGTCTTTAAATGGAGATGATGTAAAAAAATTAAGCAACGACACCGCAACCTTTATCAATGCAGATGAGCACTACATTTACTATGCCAGAAACAATAAGGCAGAGAACAGTGATTTTTCCTTTTTACGCTGGAATAATAACAGCCTTTGCCGTATCAACCGCAAAAACGGAAAAGGACGTGTGATCTTAGACCCGGAGCCTTCCATGTACGCCTCCCTTTTGGGCAATTATATGTACTATCTGCACTATGACAAGGACACTGCGACTACCATGTACCGTGTAAAAATTGATGGAAAAGAAAAAGAAC
>OHYO01000847.1_pt1 | contig 11834 bp, 9 predicted proteins | sample 1580291 | NCBI WGS metagenome assembly OHYO01 (sample SAMEA3882526, study PRJEB24775) | human gut metagenome | biome: human-associated habitat; feature: intestine environment; material: feces | place: Netherlands | collected 2009/2010
AGAGCCGAGACAGATTCCGATTATTCAGTCAACTACATTCAAATATGACACAAGCGAGGACATGGGAAAGCTTTTTGACCTTGAGGCAGAGGGCTATTTCTACAGCAGACTGCAGAATCCAACCTGTGACACGGTAGCAAGAAAAATCGCAGCTATGGAGGGTGGCACTGCTGCCATGCTCACATCATCAGGACAGGCAGCCAATTTCTATGCCATGTTCAACATATGTGAGTGCGGAGACCATATCGTGGCATCATCATCCATCTATGGAGGCACCTTCAACCTCATCGCGGTAACTATGGCAAAGATGGGTATTACAGCTACATTCGTATCTCCTGATGCTACAGAGGAGGAGCTGAATGCAGCATTCAGACCGAACACAAAGCTTATGTTTGGTGAGACTATTGCCAATCCTGCGCTTACGGTGCTTGATATAGAGCTTTTTGCAAAGGTGGCACACGAGCACGGAGTACCGCTTATAGTGGACAATACCTTCCCGACACCTGTAAACTGCAGACCAATTGAGTGGGGCGCAGATATTGTCACACACTCTACCACAAAGTACATGGACGGACACGGAGCCACACTCGGCGGAGCAATCGTAGACAGCGGCAACTTTGACTGGATGGCACATGCAGATAAATATCCGGGACTTTGCACACCGGATGAAAGCTATCATGGAATTACATATGCGGAGAAATTCGGCAAAGAAGGTGCATTCATTACCAAATGTACGGCTCAACTGATGCGTGACTTCGGATCTATGCAGTCACCACAGAATGCATTCATTTTAAACCTTGGTCTGGAATCCCTGCATGTACGTATGCCGAAGCACGTAGAGAACGGGCAGGCAGTTGCAGAGTTCCTGGAAGCACATCCAAAGGTAGCATATGTGAACTATTCCGGACTTCCGTCTGATAAATATTATGAAAGAGCACAGAAATATCTTCCAAACGGAGGATGCGGTGTTGTATCGTTCGGATTAAAAGGTGGAAGAGAAGCAGCGTCTACATTTATGAAGACATTAAAGCTTGGTGCGATCGAGACGCATGTAGCAGATGCAAGAACCTGTTGTCTGAATCCGGCAACGTCTACACACAGACAGATGACAGATGAACAGTTAAAAGAGGCAGGAGTACCGGCTGAACTGATTCGTATCAGTCTTGGTCTGGAAGATAAAGAGGATCTGATTGCAGATATTTCGAATGCGTTGGATGCAATCTAAGGTAGAATTGAAAGAGTAAGGCAAAATTCCGAAAAGGATGGTAGCGACACTAAGGGGATAAGTTTATATCCCCTTTTTTTTGACGTTTTTATAGCAATCATGCTAAAATAGAGAAATCTACCATGTGTATGGAATATTTTGAGCCGGCAGGGACAGTAAAAAGACCAAAAACCCCGTCCCCAATGGCTGGAGAGGGAAAATTATGAATAAAAGAGAATCATTTAGCAGCAGATGGGGATTTATCTGTGCCTGTATCGGTTCAGCGGTCGGTATGGGAAATATCTGGATGTTCCCAACAAGAGTATCATTGTATGGAGGCGGTTCATTTCTGATACCATATTTTATATTTGTAATACTGATCGGTTCGACGGGAGTGATCGGGGAGATGAGTTTTGGGCGTGCGGCAAAGGCCGGTCCAATCGATGCATTTGGAATTGCCTGTGAGAAAAAAGGAAAGAGAAAAGTCGGAGAAGCACTGGGGATGATCCCTGTATTCGGATCACTTGCCATGGCGATCGGATATACGGTTGTAATGGGGTGGATCCTAAGATATGCCGTTGGAACATTTACAGGAGCAACACTTTCGCCTGAAAATGTGGATGAATTCGGGGCGGCGTTTGGTAAGATGGCGTCAGCATTTGGTAATAATATATGGCAGATACTTGCGCTTGTGGCCTGTATGCTGATTCTGATGTTAGGTGTCGGAAGCGGCATTGAAAAAGCAAATAAGATCATGATGCCGATATTCTTCGCATTGTTCGTGATTCTGGGAATCTATGTCGGATTCCAGCCGGGAGCAAGTGAAGGATACCGTTATATTTTCAGAGTAGATCCGAAGGCATTTGCAGATCCGACGACGTGGATCTTTGCACTTGGCCAGGCATTCTTTTCCCTGTCGGTAGCAGGAAATGGAACATTGATCTATGGATCTTATCTGTCTGATGAAGAAGATATTCCGGCTTCTGCAGGAAGAGTTGCATTATTTGATACGATTGCAGCAATTCTTGCCGCACTCGTTATCATTCCGGCGATGGCAACAACGGGAGCGCAGTTGGATCAGGGAGGTCCCGGACTATTGTTCATTTTTCTCCCGAATCTGATCAAAGGAATGCCGGGAGGATGGCTGATCGCAATCATCTTCTTTGTTGCGGTATTACTTGCGGGTATGACATCGTTGATCAACTTATATGAGGCTCCGATCGCTACGGTGCAGGAAAAATTCAAGCTTGGAAGAGTGCCGGCATGTGCATTTACGGGAATTGTGGGAGTGATCGTGTCCCTGCTGATCCAGGGCATCGTGTCAGACTGGATGGATGTGCTGTCTATCTATATCTGTCCGCTTGGAGCCGGGCTTGCAGGAATCATGTTCTTCTGGGTATGTGGCAAGGCATTTGTGGAAAAACAGGTCAATACCGGGAGAGAGAAACCATATGTATCATGGTATCATACGGTATGTAAATATTTTTATGTTCCGGTATGTTTTATTGTGTTAATTCTTGGAATTGTACTTGGAGGAATCGGGTAGAAAAAGCCGAAGGAAGAACAAGAAATGTTCATAAAAGTTTATTGGAAAGAATGAGAGGATAAAGAATGAAAAAAGGAAATGCAATAGCATTACTGCCAATCGGCGTATTTTTGTGTATCTATCTGGGACTTGGAATTTTATTCGAATATGTGATGAAGATTCCGATGGGATTCTATAATGTCCCGATCATTATCGCATTTCTTGCGGCAATTCTGGTGGCGTGTCTGCAGAATCGTAAGGTGAGTTTTGACGAGAAACTGGAAATTATGGCACAGGGACTTGCGGATAAGAATATTATTACAATGCTTCTGATCTTCCTGACAGCGGGGGCATTTGTCGGAGTGGTAGGAAGAAGCAGTGCGGAAAGTGTGGCATATTTCATGTTGTCACTGATTCCGGCAAGATTTTCAGTTGCGGTATTATTTGTGGTAGCCTGTTTTGTGTCGGTTGCCATGGGAACGTCGGTTGGGACAATTACATTGATCACGCCGATCGCAGTGTCCGTATCCAAGGCTTCGGGATTTGACATGGCACTTTGCATCGGTTCGGTTATGGGAGGATCAATGTTCGGAGATAACCTTTCTTTTATTTCAGATACAACGATCGCAGCATGTAACGGACAGGGATGCCAGATGAAGGATAAATTTCGGGAGAACTTTGGAATTGCACTTCCGGCAGCGATTGCAACCCTGGTATTGATCCTGGTTCTTTCATTTCAGACGGATATTGCAGGACGGGTAAGTAAGAGTTATAACTTAGTGCAGATTATTCCATATGTACTGGTTCTCATAGGAGGAATTATCGGGATTAATGTATTCGTGGTACTTCTGATCGGGATTGTATCTGGTTCTATTATTATGCTGGCCGGCGGTCACATTGCGGCGACAGATCTGCTTGCCAATATGGGTTCCGGGGCTTCCGGAATGTTCGAGACGAGTATGGTAGCAATCCTGGTAGCAGCGATGTGTGCACTGATCCGTGAATATGGTGGTTTTGATGCATTGCTGGCAGGAATCCACAAAGTATTTAAAGGCCGCAAAGGCGGTCAGTTTGGTATGGGACTTCTGGTCGGAACGATGGATATTGCAACGGCGAATAATACGGTGGCAATTGTCATGGCGAATCCGATCGCGAAGGATATGGCAAAAGAATATGGGATCACACCGCGAAAGGCAGCTTCGATACTGGATACATTTTCCTGTATTTTTCAGGGGATTATTCCTTACGGAGCGCAGATGCTGGTAGCAATCTCTGCGGCAAGTGAACTGGGATATCGTGTGTCGGCATTTCAGATCATGCCGAAGCTTTTTTATCCGTTTTTATTATTTGTGAGTTCTATGATATTTATCTTTGTGATTCCGGCAAAGAAAGAGAGGTAAATCGTGAAAGAAGAGATCAGACAGAAACTGACAGGTGCAGTCATCGGACTTGCAAGAACCTGTGAGAATAACGAAAAGACAGAGAACACTAACCGGGTATTCCTAGAAGCACTGACGGTGGCCGGAGACTGGTCGGCAAGTATCTTTGATATGAGTGAGATGTTAGAAAAGGTAAGAAATGAAAAATATACAGTCTCACCGGGATGTGTAACATGTGCAGCGCCATGTGGCAATACGGATGACTATGATATGGAGAATCTGTGGAAAGAATCCGAAGAAATCGGAGCATTTAAGAATACAATCCTGATGGTAATCTGCCAGACTGCAGCAAAATTGTATCATGCAGATCAGACAGAAGAATCTGAGACGGTGAAGTTATTATTCCGTGCATTATGTATGATTAGTTTTGAAGGCTGGGATGTTGCAGGGCTTACACCGGTGATGGTGGAACTTGGAAAAGCAGGACAGATATAAAAATAAATAGAATAATATTAACAAAAAAGACTTTAAAAGGGATTCGGAAAAATCTATTTCAAAGTCTTTTTTTTTGTCATCCATTCAAAAGAAGTATTACTTATGAAAGATAAGAAAAATTATCTGATTTAATAGAAGATTAATGATAAGAAATGCGTTATAATAACAATACACTGTATATATCAAGGAGGAACAAAAACATGACAGTACCAGAAAGACTTTCCGCACTTCGTAAGTGTATGGAAGAAAAGAACATTGATGTGTATGTAGTACCGACTGCAGACTTTCATCAGAGCGAATATGTTGGGGAACATTTCAAAGCGAGAAAGTTCATTACAGGGTTCTCTGGATCAGCAGGAACAGCTGTGATCACAAAGACAGAAGCAAGACTCTGGACAGACGGACGTTACTTCATCCAGGCAGCAGCACAGTTGAAGGGGACAACTGTAGAACTTATGAAAATGGGTGAGCCTGGTGTGCCAGAGATGAATGCATATATTGAAGAGGTATTAAAGAAAGGCGAGACACTTGGATTCGACGGAAGAGTCGTATCTGTCGGTGAAGGAGAAGGTTATGCAGCCATCGCTGGGAAGAAGAATGCAAAAGTAAATTATCAGGTAGACTTAATCGATGAGATCTGGGAAGACCGCCCGGTATTATCCGAAGAGCCTGCATTTAATCTGGATGTAAAATATGCCGGAGAAACTGTTGCAAGCAAACTTGCAAGAATCCGTGAAGAGATGAAAGAAGCAGGAACCAATGTGCACGTTGTATCTACGATCGACGACATCTGCTGGACGTTAAATATCCGTGGAAATGATATAGACTTCTTCCCACTGGTATTATCTTATGGAATCATCACAATGGACAGTTTCGAGCTGTATATCGATGAGAAAAAATTAGATGACAAGTTAAAAGCCAAACTTGCAAAAGATGGCGTAAACTTACACCCATACAACGACATTTACGAAGACGTGAAGAAATTTGGCAGTGATGTGGTTGCAATGATCGATCCTGGAAAACTGAATTATGCATTGTTCAACAATATTCCTGAAAATGTTAAGACAGTAGAAAAGAGAAATCCGGCAATTCTCATGAAAGCGATCAAGAACCCGGTTGAGATCGAGAACATCCGCAAGGCACAGATCAAAGACAGTGTTGCGCATGTAAGATTCATGAAATGGCTGAAAGAAAATGTTGGCAAGATGAGGATCACAGAGATGAGCGCATCTGATAAATTGGATGAATTCCGTGCTGAGATGGGCAAATTTATCCGTCCAAGTTTTGAACCAATCTCTTCATTTGGAGAGCATGGTGCGATCGTACACTACACATCTTCACCGGAGACAGATGTAGAGTTAAAAGAAGGACAGTTATTCTTAACGGATACAGGAGCTGGATTCTATGAAGGTTCCACAGATGTAACCAGAACTTACGCACTCGGCGAAGTTCCGCAGATCATGAAAGATCACTTCACATTGGTTGCGATCAGTAACTTACAGCTTGGCAGTGCAAAATTCCTGGAAGGTTCTACCGGTATGATTCTTGACATCCTTGCAAGAAAACCATTCTGGGACAGAGACTTAAACTTCAACCATGGTACAGGACACGGAGTCGGATACCTTCTGAACATCCACGAAGGACCTGCAGGTTTCCGCTGGAAATATCGTAAGGGTGAGACAGAAGTATTACAGGAAGGCATGGTCATCACAGATGAGCCTGGAATCTATATTGAAGGATCTCACGGAATCCGTCTGGAGAACGAACTGTTGACCTGCAAAGGAACATTGAATGAATATGGTCAGTTCATGTACTTCGAAGCAATCACCCTGATTCCAATGGATCTGGATGCGATCAATCCGGATATTATGACACAGGAAGACAAGAAACTGTTGAATGATTATCATGCAAAAGTATACGAAGTGATTGCTCCTTACCTGAACGAGGAAGAGCAGGAGTGGCTGAAGAAATACACAAGAGCTATTTAACCTGTGAGGACGGATTTTTCAGCGTTTTGCTTCTAAATGAGAAATGATATTCATATAATGAATTGACAAAGATGAAAATGCTTAGTAGAATCTAAGTTAGTTATAACTAACTTAGATTCTACTAAGTAAAGGAGTTCATTATATATGAAGCGGAAATCCAAGAATCAATCCAAGAATAAGACACTTAATTTCCTGCGTTATCTGGGTCCGGGGCTTCTGGTTACAGTAGGATTCATAGATCCGGGAAACTGGGCTTCGAATATTGCGGCTGGATCAGGTTTCGGATATGAGTTATTATGGATGGTGACATTATCTACAGTTATGCTGATCGTACTGCAGCATAACGCGGCACATCTGGGAATTGCAACCGGACTGTGTCTGTCGGAAGCGGCGAGCAGATATATGCCAAGGCTGTTAAAAGACCTGATACTTCTGACTGCAATGCTTGCGGCGGTAGCAACGGCGATGGCAGAGATACTCGGAGGAGCGATTGCGCTGCAGATGTTGTTCCATATACCAATCAGACTGGGGAGTATCCTGATCCTGGTTCTGGTATTATTCTGTGCATTTACGAATGCATATAAGAGAATAGAAAAACTGATCATATTATTCGTGTCGCTGATTGGATTTTCTTTTTTATTCGAAGTTGGAATTGCGAAGATCGACTGGGGAGCAGCTGTGGTCGGATGGGTGAAACCGTCATTCCCGTCGGGAAGCATGCCGGTGATCTTAAGCGTATTAGGGGCGGTGGTGATGCCGCATAATCTGTTTCTGCATTCGGAGATTATTCAGAGCAGACAGTGGAATCTGGAAGACAGTTCGGTGATCGAGCAGCAGTTGAAGTATGAATTTAAAGATACATTATTTTCCATGATCATTGGATGGGCAATCAACAGTGCGATGATCCTGATGGCGGCAGCGACGCTTTATCAGAACGGAAGTGGAAAACAGGTGGATGATCTGACTGTTGCGGGAAAGATGCTGTCGCCTTTGTTGGGAAATGCGGCAACGGTGGTCTTCGCACTGGCACTTTTGCTGGCGGGTATCTCATCCAGTATCACTGCAGGAATGGCCGGTGGAACGATATTTTCCGGAATCTTTAACCAGCCATATGATATTAAGACAAAGGAAACAAAAAGAGGAGTACTGCTGACGATGATTCCGGCGGCGGTGATCATCCTGTTTATCAGACAGCCATTCGAAGGTCTGGTATATTCCCAGATGCTGCTTGCCGTCCAGCTTCCAGTTACAATATTTACACAGATATATCTGACGGCTTCGAAAAAGGTAATGGGAAAATATGTGAACAGCAGACGTTTGAATTTTTTGCTTCTGGAGATTGCTGTGATTGTAACAGGGCTGAATATAGCATTGCTTTTTGTATAGGCAGGAAGAACAGAATAAGAAGAAAGAAAAACCGGGCACTGTATAGAAACAGGCTCGGTTTTTTGTATCAATTATTCGGTTACAGCGGAAGCGGCAACGTTTTCTTTCTCAGGAAACATCTTTCTGAAGATCAGACGGATGAATGGTCCGCAGTAGAAGATCTGCCAGAAGAAAGCAACTGGGAAGTTCATGAATGTTGTCTGACACCAGGTAGCGATCACATTACTTCCTGCGTTCTTGAACAGAATCGTTGCAACAAGACTCATGCAAGGACACATGATGCATACGATCATGGAAGAGATTGCAAGAGTGATGAAGATTGGTCTGTCCTGTGGTGTAACGATACGGAAGGCAAGCATATGTGCAAGTTTGTCAACGAAAGCAAATTCCAGAACGAAGGCAACCGGCCACATGATTTTCAGTTCGCCGAAAGCCATCAGGAATACTTCGTTGCTCATTCCTCCCACATTCAGGCAAATATTGTAGCAGATCATGACGTATACCATCAGAAATGACATCATTAATGTAAAAATAACGTTTTGAAATAGATTTTTTGGCATAATTTTTGTTCTCCTTTTTATGTAAATATTTAAAAATGGGTACAAAAAAGACACTTGTGTTGTTCGTTAATCAAGCATACACTTGTGTCGTTTCCAATTAAACCAAAATCATCTTATGTTTTTGTCCGAATATGGATTATACATAATAACTGTCTTAAAATCAAGTATTTTTTTAAAAACATGGCATCTGGCAGGAAATAACAGGTGGTTTTTCTTGACGGGAACAGGCATTACAGTTAAGATGTTCTAGGAACATTTTTACGGCTGAAATATGCCGGCATTTTTGGAATAAAAAAGATTCAGAAAAAGGAAGGAACAAAGGAAGAATAGTATGAAAGATTGGAATGAAGTAGTATTAGTACCAGAGTTTAATGAACAGGGTGTTGCCTGCTACCGTCTGGACGGGGGCGACTATCTGAATGAGTATTACATTGTGTCGGAAGCAGAATCGAGAAAGCTTCTGAATGTACCGGAAGTTGTAGGATACGAGGTATATGACTGCCTGATTCCATCTACTTCACAGATGCTGTACTATCTGAAAGAACAGAAGAAAGTTACAACAGCCAATATTCTTTCTATCTTAAGAGGGGCACTGAATTATCCACTGGAGGAAAGCTGTTACAGAGAGCATATCCGTGTGCATGACATCAGCTTCTTATCCAGTGAGCGTGTGTTTGAGGAAGATGAGATTGCAGGACTGGAGATCAAATACAGCAAGCTTACGATGGTTCCTGACAGCACTCTGATGATCGGAGATATTATTGCAAGCGGGGAGACACTGATCCACTGCCTGCGTTACGTGACAGATTTTTACAGAGACCACGGAACAAAGCTTCGCAACATCATCATCTTTACGATCGGTGGAACGAAGGGGATTGAGATCCTTGAGAAGCTGACCGAAGAGATCCGTGAGTTCTGGCCTGAGTTCGAAGGATTCATTACGGTCTATTACGAAGGAATCTTCAGTACTTATCAGGACAAAGGTGTATCCGGAATCAATCTGCCGGATGTTGATTTCTACTGGAAGGGTGGAATCGTTGCACCGGAATTCAGAAGAGAGACACTTTCTATGTGTAGTCCGTTATTTGAAAAATGCATCATTTACGATGGTGGTGCAAGACGTTACGAGATCCATGAGCATGTAGAAGAAGTGCTGGAATTCTGGGAAGGCATCAGAGACCGTGCCGATCGGATTGATTTCGCAAAACTTCTGGAAGAAAAGCTTGGATATGAACTTCCGGTAAGCTACGAAGACTGGATTCATTATAATCATTATGAGAAGATCCGCCCGGCCGATACCAAATGGCTGTACCGTCAGGAACAGGGCTATGTAGAAAGCATGAAGAATATTACATTAAAAGAACTTGCAGAGCAGCGGATCGGTGAATTTACAGATGCATTGAGAAAATATATTTTGTAAAAGATATATCTGGTAAATAACGTTTTACGGGAGCTATGCTTTACAGGAATAAGTGTGGGCATCAGATGCATTAAGTTGACAATGGAATGAGAAAAGAATCGGGAGATAAAAATGAAAAAAGAAAATACAACAGAGAAGGTAACAGACATCGATTACGCACAGTGTGCCGTACCGGCAGAGGGAAGAAAAGGATTTCTGACCATGTTCATGATCATGTTGGGATTCACATTTTTCTCGGCAAGTATGTGGGTCGGACAACAGCTTGCGGAAGGACTTGATTTCTATGGATTTATCAAGTCACTGATCCTTGGCGGAATGATCCTGGGACTGTATACAGGACTTCTTGGATATGTAGGCGCAAAGACAGTACTTAGTATGGATCTTCTGGCGAAGCGTGCATTTGGAGAGAAAGGATCTTATATTTCTTCGGCAATGATCAGCTTTACACAGATCGGTTGGTTCGGAGTAGGAGTTGCGATGTTCGCAATTCCGGTCGGGAATGAATTGCTTGGCGGCAGCAAAGTCGCTATGTGGGGACTTGTTATCGTAGCAGGTGGATGTATGACGGCTTCGGCATATTTTGGAATCGATTCATTGACACTGATCAGCTATATTGCGGTTCCGTTGGTAGCGGTTCTTGGTACAGTCGCTATGATCCTTGCAGTGCAGAGAGGCGATGGAACGATCATCGACCAGTTTGCCAAATCAAGCGGAACGATCAGTGTGATCGGAGGAGCCGGAATGGTGGTTGCGGCTGTCTGCTATGTGATCGGGCAGATGGTGAGGAAGAATGAAGCCGGAAATGAGTGCATTGATTCGTAATTTGATACTAAGGATGAACTCGAAGCGTTCATTAAGGAAAAAGCACTTTCATAAATATAAGAGATCCACCTATTATACAAGATAGATCAGCTAGTTCAGCTAGTGATCATGTCGTTGTATGACAGGTGGATTTTTAATTGCCATGCATTCGGAAGAAGCTGTCGGTGGCAGGTTCTGTAGATCGCTATGCAGCAGGTTAAAATTCAATTGCTCTCTTAACAGCATCGATATCTCCAGTAAATAAGATGCTTTCCATTCCAAGTTCTTTACTTGCAATGACATTTTCCACCGTGTCATCGATAAAGAAGCATTCTCTCGGCAGAAGGTTAAATTCATTGAACAGATGATAATAGATATCGTGCCCCGGTTTTGCCATTTTAAGCGGAGCAGAGAACACGATGCCGTCGAATTCTTTCAGGATCGGATGATCTTCCAGTGCGCGTTCCGCAAAACGGGTGGAGGCATTGGAAAGCAGGTAGATCGGAACCCCGCGGGCTTTTAATTCTTTGATGAATTTCCATGTCTCCGGAAGCGGGTCGACATACTGGAACCAGTTCTCGAAGAAATCACGGGCAGTATCTTTCAGATGGTCCGGAAGGCCTGCAATCGTATCTTCGGCATTCTGGTCATAGTCAATAGTTCCGGCATCTAAAGCTACCCAGTTTTTAAAGATGGCATCAGCAAGAATATCATAATCTTCCGGTGTAGAAGCAAATTTCCCCAGAATATAGTCTCCTTTAAATTTTCCGATTACATTTCCAAAATCAAAAATAATATTCTTGTATTTCATCTTAAGTTCCTCCCTGTATTTTATACAGCCTGTTTTATATTTTTATAAACACTATTATAGCCTTATAGATAGAAGGAATCAATATATGAATGATAAATAACATGTCAATATAAGTATGATTAATAGAAGGATGTCAGGTTTTTGCGAGATTGACAATCATCGGGAAAGTGTATATGATTTTCGGTAGGACTGTAAAAGGAAAGAGAGATTATTATGGAAATCAGTATACTTTTAATGGAACAGATCGCAGAACTGTTTCTTATGA